>ERZ773146.2334-NODE-2334-length-12965-cov-11.249187_pt1 | contig 12965 bp, 12 predicted proteins | sample MGYA00580847_ERZ773146 | MGnify/ENA primary metagenome ERZ773146 (study PRJEB29015, sample SAMEA2737830) | human gut metagenome | biome: human gut; feature: human-associated habitat; material: faeces | place: China | collected 2012 ...
CTGGTTCATCAGATTCACGGTCGAAGAAGTCACGCCATCCAGCTCACCGACTTCTCTCTCGATCTTTGCTGAGCAGTTCGGGCAGTCCAGACCTTTCAGGAGATAGACTTTCGTCACCGCAGGTTCGGTCTTTTCCGACACTTCAACATCTGGCTCGTGGCTGTGTACGATCGTGGTAACGGTATCCAGCAAGGAAGCAGCTACCGATGTTCCAGCCTGAACAGTCAGCGTCTGGTTCATCAGATTCACGGTCGAAGAAGTCACGCCATCCAGCTCACCGACTTCTTTCTCGATCTTTGCTGAGCAGTTCGGGCAATCCAGACCTTTCAGGATGAATACTCTTTTCATTTTGACCTCCACTACGTTTTCTTAATTGTTCAATCGCTCAACTTAAAAGACAAAAAGATAATCGCTTGCGCGATCATCCTCTTAAATGCTCAAATCCCTTGTCGATGATCTCCTTTACATGATCATCCGCCAGCGAATAATACACGATCTGGGCCTCTCTGCGGAATTTGACCAGTCCGGCAAGCCGGAGTGCTTTCAGCTGGTGAGAGATCGCCGATTTGGTGACGCCCAGCAGAACCGCAAGGTCGCATACACACATCTCGCTCTGTTCCAGAGCATGAAGGATCTGCACTCTTGTGCCATCTCCGAACAGCTTGAAAAGCGATGCAAGCTGGATGTAGTCGTCTTTCGGCTGCATTTTGCCTTTTACATCGTTCACGATGTCCTCATGGATCACATCGCAATTACAGGTGTATAAAGAATTTGACATCAGACGTTCTCCTTGTTTTGTAGTTGAACAATCGTTCAATCATATTATATCTGCTTTTCATCCGTTGTCAAGAGGAAAAGTTAGCATCTGCTTCCTGCGATTTGTCGTCTAACAGACCTTGACAGCCTCCTTATTTCGCATACAATATAGTTGAGCGTTTACTCAACTGCCGTATTTTGCGCAGAAGATTTTTCATTTGAACAACCATGCAATAAATAAAAGAGGTCTGCCTGTGAAAGGAAAATTCATCACTCTGGTTCTGACATTGGGATTTCTTGCCGCGTTTGGCGTATTTATGCACTCGCCGCCCTCTATTCTGGATGGGCTGACCGGTGCGACCCCGAAAGCGAAACGTGCCGCACAGATGGCCGCACCGCTGGAGGGCAACTATCTGTTCTGCATCAACCCTGCGCTGGAACCGTTTTCCGATGCGGATTTCCGGAATGATCTGAAAGCATTTGTTTCCGGTGAGACAGAAGTCCTTTCCGATGCCGGACTGCCGCACATGACGCTTTCGGTCTGCGAAACAGACTATCCCTTGCTTTGCTATGCAACGGCTCTTTGTGAACGCCTGACTGCTGCCGGAGCAGATGTCACGTTGAAGCAGTACAGCGAAACCATGCTGCGTTCCCGTGCAATCAATGGGCGGTATCAACTGCTGCTAGTTTCGGAAAATACGCTTGATGCAACAGCATTGCCGGATGCAGACATCCTTCTGCTCTCCGCAGAAGAAATGGAGGACCCCTCATGCGAAAACTGAACACCATTCTCTCCGTTCTGCTACTTTTCATCTGTCTGCTTCATGGGCTGATGGGCAGTTTTATGTTGCTGGGCATCAGTTCCGGGGCAGGAAAGTTTCTGGCATGGATCGGCGTTGGCATTCTGGCGGCGCACACCGTCCTTGGGCTTTTGCTGACCGCACAGACATTCCGGGCTTCCCGGTCCGGCGGAAAACTCTACGGAAAGCAGAATGCTCTGTTCTGGGCAAGGCGCACCAGTGGGCTTGCTATTTTGCTCATGCTCTTTTTCCATATTGGCGTGTTCGGCAGAGTGCAGGACGGCGTATACATTCTGTTTCCGTTCACAACGGTCCGGCTGCTGACGCAGCTTTTACTGGTTGCTTCGGTATTTGTGCATCTTCTGCTCAATCTCCGACCCCTTCTGGTATCGCTGGGCATCGTCCGGGATAAGGAGCAGCGCGGCGACCTCTATCTGATTCTTTCTATACTGGTGCTGTTTGCTGCCGGTTCGATCATTCTATATTATATCGGGTGGAACAATGTATGAAACACACTTTGGTGATCGTGGGTGCAGGGCTGGCAGGGCTTTCCGCTGCTTTGACTGCTGTGAAAAACGGCTGGACGGTAAAGCTGGTGTCCTCCCTTGCCTCCGAGCGGGCGCAGTCTGTTATGGCAGAGGGCGGAATCAATGCAGCCTTGAATACCAAGGGAGAGGAGGATAGCCCGGAGCAGCATTATACAGATACCCTGACCGCTGCCTGCGGACTTGCTGACCCGAATGCGGTCTGGGGGATGACGCAGGCTGCGTCCGAACTGGTGCGCAGCCTGCACCATCTGGGAGTACAATTCAACGTGACAGATGACGATGAACTCGACCTGCGGAATTTTGGCGGACAGAAGAAAAAGCGGACGGCCTTTGCACAAAGCGATACGGGAAAGCAGCTAATGACCGCTCTGATTGATGCTGTGCGCCGGGAAGAAAGCGCAGGAACGGTCGAACGCTTTCCACACCATAAGTTCCGCACCCTGCTGCTTTCCGGGAACATCTGCGGTGGCTGCACAGTGCAGGACACCTATACTGGCGAACTGCTGCGGTTTGTATGCGATGCCGTCCTGATTGCCACAGGCGGGCTGCATGGCTTATTCGGTGATACGACCGGCTCTCTTGCCAATACCGGAGAAGTCACCGCAGAACTGTTCCGTCTGGGCGTTCCGATGGCAAATCTTGAAATGATCCAGTACCACCCTACCACGGTCGAACTGGGCGAAAAACGGATGCTTCTGAGTGAGGCCGCCCGTGGTGAGGGCGGGCGGCTGTTTGCATTACGGAACGGGAAACCGTGGTATTTCATGGAAGAAAAATATCCGGAACTCGGCAACCTGATGCCGCGTGACATCACCGCGCGGGAAGTCTGGACGGTCAGCCGTGACTATGAGGTGTTCCTTGATATGACAGAGCTTCCTAAAGAAGTCATGGAGCATAAACTTGCCGGACTGGTGGATGATTGTCAGACCTATCTGCACAAAGATATTCGCAAAGAACCCATTCCGATTTTGCCGGGTATCCACTACTTTATGGGAGGCATTCAGGTGGACGAGCGGCACCGCACTTCGATGCGGAATCTGTACGCTGCCGGTGAATGCTGCGCTCAGTACCATGGCGCAAACCGTCTGGGTGGAAATTCTCTTCTGGGTGCGATCTATGGAGGACAGATTGCTGCGGAAACTGCCTGCCGGGAAACAGTCAGTTCCCCCAATATGCCCTGTGCCGAAGAATCCCTTCTGCCCGAACTTTCCCCGGACGCTCAAATGCAGATGAATCGTATTCTGCTGAACGCACTCGGTGTCGTGCGGGATGCACAGACATTGGAAGCGGGCATTCAGGAAATCCGCAAACTGTCTGGCACCCTTCCGCTTCTGGGCTGTGCCATGCTGGAAAGTGCCCTCGCCCGAAAAGAAAGCCGGGGTGCGCACTGGCGGGCAGATTATCCCCAACGCAACGATGCCGTTTACTGCAAAACCACCGTGGCACACTGGAACGGGCAGCATATCGCCATCAGCTTTGAATCCATCCCCGAAAGGCGGCATGATTTATGAACTACACCATCCGAATCAAACGGCAGGAAAACCCGCAGGCTTCACCCTGCTGGCAGGAGTTTTCCTTTGAGGGAAGTGCGGACACCTCGATTGCTTCGGTGTTGAACGAGCTGAATCACCGCAGCCCTCTGTGCGAAAAGAGCGGAACGGTCGTTTCCCCCATTGCGTGGGAATGCGGCTGCATGATACGCAAGTGCGGTGCCAGTGCCATGCGGATCAATGGTCTGCCTCGTCTTGCCTGTTCCGTTTTTCTGCGGGACTGTAAGGGAAGCGTTGTTACTCTGGAGCCTTTGAGCAAATTCCCACTGGTGAAAGATCTGGTCGTAGACCGTTCCGTGATCTTTGAAGCACTGAAGCGGACAAAGCTGTGGCTGGAAGGAGATGCGTTCCAGACCAGCTATACGCACAGCCAGCGGTATCGATCTGCTAAGTGTCTGCTCTGTGGCTGCTGCTTGGAGGTCTGCCCGAACTTTGACCCGAACAGTGAATTTGCTGGAGCTGTTCTGCCCGTCAACGCTTACCGTATTCTGAACGAAGAACAGGATATTGCCCATCAGACAGAACTCGCAAATGCGTATCGTCAGCTTTATTTTGAAGGCTGCGGAAAATCTCTTGCGTGCCAGGACATCTGCCCAGCCGGAATCCCGGTCGAAGAACTGATGTCACGTTCCAATGCCGCAGCGGTCTGGAAGCGATAAAGTGTAAAAGGGTATGCGGTTTATAGCCGCATACCCTTTTATGCTTAATCTTCTAATCCGTGACTTCCCGCCACATTCTTCAGATACTCCTCTGGTTCGCCGTTCAGAATCAAGTCTGCATAGCCCAGCGGATCATTGTAGATGAGGTAATCCAACTCCGACCTCTGCGCCATGGTCACATCCAACGCATCCTCGACCCCGGTGCAGTCGATGGAAATTTTTCTTCCATCCCGGAGCAGCAGCTCCACGCAGCCGGTGTCCATGTTGAATTTGCAGGTTCTTTCATCGTACTTCATACTCGTGTCCTTTCTACCTTACGGCACCTTTACAGTTGTGACTTTTGTTATACGGTTCTTCTGATAAGGTTTTGGACACACAGCCGTCGGGAAGGAGCCTTCATTTTGCTTTCCGAAGAAAACAAAAAATCCGAACCCTTCTCCTATCGAGAAAAGGTTCGGATTTTCATGGTTTGGTGCGATGGAAGGGACTCGAACCCCCGGCCTACTGATTCGTAGTCAGTCACTCTATCCAGCTGAGCTACCAACGCATACGTTCCGTTCGGAACATGATGTATTTTATCACCGAACCGGGGTTTTGTCAACACTTTTTCGGAAATATTTTTGAGATTTCCGAAAAAGAACGTCTTTTCATTCACTTTTCTTTTATTTTCTACGCATCAGCCCTGCTCTGCCAGAGCCTGCGCAATGCGGACGCCGGTGGGCGTGGCGGCAAGACCGCCCTGACCGGTCTCGCGGAGGTCGGGGGAGAGCAGGCTGCCCACGCGGCCCATGGCGTCGATGACCTCATCACAGGGGATGGCGTAGTCCACCCCGGCAAGGGCCATATTCGCACAGGAGACGGCGTTCACGGCGCCGACGACGTTCCGCTTGACGCAGGGAACTTCCACGAGGCCGGCCACGGGGTCGCAGACGAGGCCCAGCAGGTTGCCCAGAGCCATTGCGGCGGCAGCGGCGCACTGCTCCGGCGCGCCGCCCTTGAGGTGGCAGAGAGCGGCGGCGGCCATCGCGCTGGCAGCGCCCACCTCGGCCTGACAGCCGCCCTCCGCGCCCGCGAGAGTGGCGCGGGCCGCGATGACCTGACCGAACCCGGCGGCGACATAGAGGGCATCGCAAATGGACTCTTCGTCGGCCTCGCCGCTGCAGGCCAGCGGCAGCAGAACAGCGGGCAGGACGCCGCAGCTGCCCGCCGTGGGGGCAGCGACGATGCGCTTCATGCAGGCGTTGCACTCGGCGGTCTTGAGAGCTTCGGCAGTCACTGCGGCGAGGTAATCGCCGCCAAGGCTCTTTCCTTCTTGATGGGCCTGCTCCACCTTGGCCGCATCGCCGCCCGAAAGGCCGCTTCGGCTGCGCTGGGCCGGGTCATAGTCCCGGCTGGTGGCCTGCATCACCTGCCAGAGGTGGTGCATCATCTCCCGGCTGTGGGCCTCGGTGAGGCGGCTCTCGGCTAAATCGCTGCGGAGAATGGCCTCCGAAAGGGAAATATTCTGGCTGCGGGCAGCGGCCAGCATCTCTTCACAGGATAAAAACGACACTTCTCAGCCCTCCTCGCATTCTTCCGGCTCGTCGATGTTCAGGCAGGTGACTTTTCGGATGCCCGGCATCACGGCCATCTGCTGTTCCAGCACGTGGGGGATGTGGGAGTCGCATTCCAGCACCATAACGGCGTAGCCGCCCGTCGCGGCGCGGAACACCTGCATGGACGCGATATTGATGCGGCGCTGGGCCAGCGACATAGTGACCTCGGCGATGCAGCCGGGGGTGTCCTCGTTATGGATGATAAGGGTGTTGCTGTCACCGCCAAAGTCGGCAGGCACACCGTCGATCTCAGTCACGCGGATGCGTCCGCCGCCCACAGAGGCCGCCTTCAGGGCGAGGATCCGGCCCGCCTTACTCTTTAAGGTAAGCACCGCCGTATTCGGGTGGGCGGCACGGAGCTCCACCGGATGGATGGTGAACTTCATGCCGGCCTCCTCGGCCAGCGCGAAGCTGTCGGGCAGGCGGGGGTCGTCTGGGCGGAGGCCCAGCAGGCCCGCCACCAGCGCACGGTCGGTGCCGTGGCCCCGGCCTGTGGTGGCAAAGCTGCCGTAGAGTCCAATGTCCGCCTCGGCGGGGATGTCGCCCAGCAGCTTCTGAGCCGTATATCCAATGCGGGCCGCACCCGCCGTATGGCTGGAGGAGGGACCGATCATCACCGGCCCGAGAACGTCGAACAGACGCATGAGGTGTACACTTCCTTCCGTTTTGCAGCGCCCGGTACTCCATTCGCTGACAAAAGAACAGATTTTCTTTCTTTTTATTATACCGCTTTTGAGCTTATTGTGCTATAATAACTTCATAATGTTTTGAATCTTGCCCTTTCAGGGGGCAGCACGGAGGGTAGAACCTATGAAACTGGTAAGCGTGGAAACTCCCGAAAAGAGTGTCTGCAAAATGACTTTCAGCGCTTCGGCTGAGGAGCTGGAAGCTGCGTCCAACGCCGTGTACGAGCGCACCCGCGCAACATACACCATCAAGGGCTTTGCCAAGGGCGAGGCTGACCGCGCCCAGATCGAGGCCGACCGCGGCGAGCACACCTTCTGGTACGACGCCATCAACGATTTGATGGACAAGGACGTCCCGGCCCTGTACGACGCAGCGATGGCAGAACACGGCTTCCACGCTGTGGACGAGCCGGTCTACGACCTGGTCAGCGTGAAGAAGGACGAGGGCTTTGTGGCCACTGCCACCACCGCCCTGCAGCCCGAGCTGAGCCTGACCCAGACCACCGGCTTCAAGACCGAGTGCGTCACCCCGGAAGTCACCGACAAGGAGATCGACGCTGTGCTGGAGCGCCGCCGCGCCATGGCCGCTGAGCTGGTGCCTCACAAGGGTCCGGCCGTCAAGGGCAACATCGTCCACATCGACTACGAGGGCCTGCTGGAAGGCAAGCCCTTCAACGGCGGCACCGCCCAGAACCAAACCCTGCAGCTGGGCAGCGGCCGGATGATCCCCGGCTTCGAGGAAGGCATCCTCGGCCACAAGGGCGGCGAGGAGTTTGACATCTTCGTCACCTTCCCGGCACGCTACCACGTCAAGGACCTGGCCGGCAAGCCCGTGGTCTTCAAAATCAAGCTGCACGACGTCTGTGTCCGCCAGCTGCCCGCACTGAACAGCGATTTTGCCAAGAAGGCTGCCAATGTGGACACCATGGACGAGTTCCGCGCCCAGATCCGTCAGCAGCTCCACGACAACAAACACGCCGCCGCGCTCAACCGCGCCAAGGACGCCATCCTCACCCAGCTGGCCGCAGCCGCTGAGGGCGAGCTGCCCAGCGTTCTCGTCGAGAGCGCCTATCAGCAGGAGATGGAGCAGATCCAGCAGCAGCTGCAGATGCAGCGCCTGAGCCTCGACCGCTACCTGAGCCAGATCCATCAGACCCGCGAGAGCTTCACTGCCGCTGTCCGCACTGCTGCGGAGAAGAACACCCGCGCCCGGATGGCCCTGCTGCAGATCGCTCAGAACGAGAACCTCGTTCCCACTGAGGAGGACATCGACAAGACCCTGTCTGAGCGCGCTGAGCGCACCAAGAAGACCCTCGAGGAAGTCAAGGCTGCATCCAACGTGGAGGCCATGCGCCGCAACGAGGGCATCCGCCGCGCTGCCGACTATGTCATCGAGCACTCCACCATCGAAGAAAAATAATTTATCCTGCTTTTGCGCCTGCACCACTGTGCAGGCGTTTTTTATTGTTCATTTTTTCTCTCTTGACTTTTTTTCTCTGCTGCGGTATTTTTAAGGTGAGAAATTCTATCCGGCCGCAGCTGTGGCCCGGACAGATATAGTAAAATCTTCTGCGGGATATTCCGCTCATCTATTTTATTGCGACAGGAGGTTTTCCTTATGAAAAAGTTTCTTCTCGCTCTTCTGACAGCTGTCACGGCGGCTGCGCTCTTCTGCGGCGCGGCAGCACCTGTGGCCACTTACAGCGCCAGCTATGACGCACCGGCCGGCATCAACGCCATCGTGGTGCAGGACAACAGCGCTGCGGTCATTCTGCAGGCCGCCGACATCGACCACATCCGCGCCGATTACACCTACACCTCGAGCTACGCCTTTGAAAGCTCCAAGCTCTACGACTTCACGGTGGCGGGCAGCACCCTCACCGTGACCAAGACCCGGGAGCCCAACGCTTCCCTCATCATCCAGAGTGAGGACACCCGCAGCTGCACCCTGACGCTGCAGGTACCCCGCCAGACGCTGGCAAACATCACCGTCAGCACCACCAACGACAGCATCACGCTGGCCGGCGTTTCGGCACAGACCGCCAGCCTCACCACTGACAATGGCCGCATCGAGGTATCGAACTTCAACGGTTCCACCCTGAGCGGCACCACCCGCAACGGCAAGATCACCATGAGCGGCGTCACCTCCCAGAATGTGGCCGCCACCATCCAGAACAGCGGCACCCTCAAGCTGGAAAACATCTCTGCCAACGTCTGCAACGCCAAGGTTCAGAACGGCAGCATCACCGGCTCTGTGATCGGCAACGGCAGCTCTTACGGCTTTGAGCTGGCCGCAGGCGGCGGCAAGATCCGCGTCTCCGACGCCAGCGACAAGAACTTCCTCTTCTTCGGCAAGGACACCCTGCAGCAGAATGCAGATGCCCCCAACAAGCTGAACCTCGCCACCAAGAACGGCGACGTTGAGGTCGAGTTCGTCCGTTAAAAGAACATTAAAAATGCCTGTGCAGCATCTGCCGCACAGGCATTTCTTTTTGTCCGGATACGGTCAGCTGAGCCAGTTGACGCCCATGACCACCACGCCGAGGATGACGAGGATGATGCCGGTGGCGCGGTTGAGGGTCTTGGCGTCGGCCTTATTGGCAAAAACCGCCGCGATGCGCGCCCACAGCAGGGTGAAGACGACGCAGAGCACCCAGACGTGCCAGTCCGGTGCGCCGCCGATGGCGAAATGGCTGACAGCTCCGGTCAGGGCCGTGAAGGTCATGATGAACACGCTGGTACCCACAGCCGTTTTCAGCTCGTAGCCGAGGACGCTGGTGAGGATGAGGAGCATCATCATGCCGCCGCCTGCGCCGATAAAGCCGCAGATGAAGCCGATGAGGATGCCGCAGACGATGGACTGGATGGCCCGCTTCTTTGCGCTGACGCCCTGCATGGCCTCTTTGGTGGTCATGACGGGCCGGACGATGAACTTGATGCCCAGCAGGAAGGTCATGAACACCGAGAAGCTGCCCATCGTGGCCGAGGGGAGCAGGCTGGCCACCCAGCTGCCCACCACCGTGAACACCAGCACGCTCACCATCATGATGAGGCCGTTTTTGATGTCGAGGTTCTTGTTTTTATGGTAGGTGTAGGCCGAGACGGCGCTGGCCAGCACGTCCGACGAGAGGGCGATGCCCACGGCCATATAGGGGTCCATGTGCAGGAAGGTGATGAGCATGGGGCTGATGACAGCCGCCGCGCTCATGCCCGCAAAGCCGGTGCCGAGGCCCGCGCCCATACCGGCGAAAAAGGTGACTAAGATCGTAAATAAAATGTTCATGCTTCTCCTTCCAGAATGGCGTTCAGATTCTTATTTATGATGTCCATCGTCTCGAAGAACGCCTTTCGCTGTGCTTCATTGGTATGTTCCAGCAGACGCGCGCCAAATTCCTCCTGCAAGGCCCGGCCCTGCTCAATGATGGGGCAGGCTTTTTCGGTGCAGCGCAGCAGGGTGCGGCGGCGGTCGCCGGGGTCAGCCTCGCGGACGAGGTAGCCCTCCTGCACCAGACGGTCTACATTCACCGAGACGAGATTTGCTTTCAGTTTGCGCACCTCTACCACGTCGCTGGCGGTCTGGTAGCCGGGGTTGTTGGCGAGGAACATCAGGATGTCAAAAGCCGTCTGGGGCAGATGGAGCTTCTGGCACAGGGGCTTGCAGAGGGCGGCGTAAGCCGCCGAGGTCTTCCGCCCGAATTCGATGCCCGGGGTATTCATGGGACGCCTCCTTGTAATTCAAAATTGTATCATTCAAATTTGAAGTAATAATAGCACAAAAACGCAGCGATTGTCAAGAGAAAAGGAGCGGCCTGCATCTTGCAGGCCGCTCCCTGTTTCCGTTTTCTTTACAGCATCATGATGAGCCGCGTGCCGAAGGCCGCCAGCCATGCTACGATGCACTGATTTACCACCATGATAAACGCCCACTTGCCGCCCAGCTCCCGCTTGACCGAGGCCACCGCCGCGATGCAGGGCGTATAGAGCAGGCAGAACACCAGCAGGGGTGCAGCCGCCGCCGGGGACAGCGCGGCGGCAAAGGCCGCAGAGGAGCCATAAAGGATGGTGAGGGTCGAAACGACGCTCTCCTTGGCCATAAAGCCGGTGATCAGGGCCGTAGACACCCGCCAGTCGGCAAAGCCCAGTGGCGCAAACAGCGGCGCGATACCGCTGGCCAGCCATGCAAGGATGCTCTGCTGCGGGTCAGCGGTGAGGCTGAGCCGCAGGTCGAAGCTCTGCAGGAACCAGATGATGATGGTCGCCACAAAGATGACCGTAAAGGCGCGCTGGAGGAAATCGCGGGCCTTTTCCCAGAGCAGCTGGACCACATTCTTGAGGCCGGGCAGGCGGTAGTTGGGCAGCTCCATCACAAAGGGGACGGCCTCGCCCTTAAAGACACTGCTCTTCAGCAGGATGGCCATCAGAATGCCCACCGCAATGCCGAGGAAATAGAGGCTGACCATCACCAGAGCCGCGTGCTCCGGGAAGAAGGCCGCCGCAAACAGGCTGTAGATGGGCAGCTTGGCCGAACAGCTCATAAAGGGGGTGAGCAGGATGGTCATTTTGCGGTCGCGCTCCGAGGGCAGGGTGCGGCTGGCCATGACGCCGGGGACGGTGCAGCCGAAGCCGATGAGCATTGGCACGATGCTGCGCCCCGAGAGGCCGATGCGGCGGAGAAGCTTATCCATCACGAATGCCACGCGGGCCATGTATCCGGTATCCTCCAGCAGAGAGAGGAAGAAGAACAGGGTCACGATGATGGGCAGGAAGCTCAACACACTGCCCACACCGGTGAAGATGCCGTCGATGACCAGCGAGTGGACGGCTGCGTTGACGTTCCACGCCGTGAGGGTGGAGTCCACCGCGGCGGTCAGGGCATCAATGCCCATTTCCAGCAGGTTCTGGAGCGCCAGACCGATGACGCCGAAGGTGAGGTAGAACACCAGCGCCATGATGCCCACAAAGGCCGGGATGGCGGTATAGCGGCCCGTGAGGAACCGGTCGATCTGGGCCGAGCGGAGCTGCTCCTTGCTCTGGCGGGGCTTCACGACAGTCTGCTCCACCAGCTGGTGGATGAAGTGGAACCGCATATCCGCGATGGCGGCGGCGCGGTCCAGACCCCGCTCCTGCTCCATCTGGACGATGATGTGCTCGATCATCTCTTTTTCGTTCTGATCGAGCTTCAGGGCCGCCTCGATGCGCTGGTCGCCCTCCACGAGCTTTGTGGCCGCAAAGCGCACCGGGATGCCTGCGGCCTCGGCATGATCCTCGATCAGGTGGATGATGCCGTGGATGCAGCGGTGGACTGCGCCGCCGTGATCCTCCTCGCTGCAGAAATCCATCCGGCCCGGCCGCTCCTGATACTTTGCGACATGGAGCGCATGATCCACCAGCTCGTCCACGCCCTCATTCTTTGCCGCAGAGATCGGCACGACCGGGATGCCCAGCATGGCCTCCATCTTATTGATGCGGACAGTGCCGCCGTTGCCGCGCATCTCGTCCATCATGTTCAGCGCCAGCACCATCGGCGTATCCAGCTCCATGAGCTGCATGGTGAGGTACAGATTCCTCTCGATGTTGGTGGCGTCCACGATATTGATGATGCCCGTGGGCTTCTCGCCGATGATGAACTGCCGGGTCACGATCTCCTCGCTGGTATAGGGCGACATGGAGTAGATGCCGGGCAGGTCTGTGACCTCCGTATTCGGGTTATTCCGGATCGCACCGCTCTTGCGGTCCACCGTCACACCCGGGAAATTGCCGACGTGCTGGTTGGAGCCGGTGAGCTGGTTGAAGAGGGTCGTCTTGCCGCAGTTCTGGTTGCCCGCCAGCGCAAAGGTAAGGGTCGTGCCGTCGGGCAGAGGGTTCTCGCCCTTTTTGGTGTGGTAGCGTCCGCCTTCGCCGAGGCCCGGGTGCTCCACCGGCTTTTCACTTTCTGCCGCCGCCTTTTTCGCCGCCGGGGCTTTGGCCAGAGTGACCCCGATGCGGGCGGCATCGTCCAGCCGGAGGGTCAGCTCGTAGCCGTGGATGCTCAGCTCCATCGGGTCGCCCATCGGGGCAAATTTGACCAGCGTGACCTCCTCACCGGGGATCAGCCCCATATCCAGAAAATGCTGCCGCAGAGCGCCTTCGCCGCCCACGGTCCCGACCACGGCAGTCTCGCCGATGTTCAAATCTTTCAACGTCATATGGAATGTTCCTCTCGAGCGCGTTTGTTAGTTTGCATTAACAACAGTAATATAGGCTAACTTTCCGGCGTTGTCAAGAGAAACTGAAAAAAACAGCGCCCCACAGTATAAGATGCTGTGAGACGCTGCCGGATGCGGCTATTTGCTTATGGGCATTTTACTTTTTCAGGCCCGCAAGATATTCAG
>ERZ773146.2340-NODE-2340-length-12942-cov-3.321564_pt1 | contig 12942 bp, 11 predicted proteins | sample MGYA00580847_ERZ773146 | MGnify/ENA primary metagenome ERZ773146 (study PRJEB29015, sample SAMEA2737830) | human gut metagenome | biome: human gut; feature: human-associated habitat; material: faeces | place: China | collected 2012 ...
GTGAGCATTATGTTGAATGTTTCTTATCAGTATTCTTATGAGAAGGATTATCTGTCAGAGTTTGCAGCCGAAGAGGAGTCGCTGGATAAGCTGGAGTCGAATACGGATAAGGCGGTTCTTGCTGCCAGGGATTCAAGTGTCTATCGTTATGACCAGTATGGGGCATTGCCCTATGATAATACTTCTATGTATATGGGTACGAACAGTACTGCTTATTATTTCAGTCTTGCAAACAGCAGTATCAGTGATTTTTTCAGTGAAATGTATCTGAATACGCCATGGGAGCAGCATTATGAGAACCTGGACGGAAGGACGATTCTGGACAGGCTGGCTTCTGTGAAATATTTTGTGATAAGTGGTGATAATTTCCGCTATCTTTCCTATGGATATAATAAAGAGAAGGGCTCTGCAGGAAAGGGAAAAAGTGAGTGCAGGGCTTATGAGAATGAGAATGCACTGCCTCTGGGTTATACTTATGACAGTTATATTCCTGAATCGGAATATGAGAAAATGGATGTGGTAAAAAAGCAGCAGGCTTTGATGGACGGTGTGGTGCTTGAGGAGAGTACACTGCCTGAGGCATCTGTTGATGCTGATAATGAGAATATCCAGTATCGTATGGAGACAGGGGATGGTTGTGCTCTGTCTAAGGGAGCAATCAGGGTGACGAAGGAAGGGGCGCAGCTGAAGCTTGTGTTCCATGGTCTTACGGACAGTGAGAATTACCTGATCGCAGATAATCTGGATTATGACAGTCTTTCACCGAGAGAACTGATTGGTAACAGTCAGTGGAAGAAGATGTCTGAGTATGACAAAAATAAGGTTCTTGATGAGGACAGCCGGTGGCGATACTGGAAGGAATCAAAGGAAGCGGCTATGACAGTCAGCTCCAATGATGTGACCAAGACCATAAAGATTTTTACGGATAAGTATAATGCCTACAGTGGACGGCATGATTTTCTCTGCAATATGGGATATTCCAGATCAGGAGTTCGTACTATGACGATCACCTTTGCTAATACGGGTGTTTATACCTATGATAAATTAAGGGTTGTGAGTCAGCCGGTGCAGGGGATTGAGGAAAAAACTGTGAAGCTGGGTGAAGAAGCTCTCGAGAATGTAAAAATGGGAACGAATGAGATTACAGGGGATATCAGTGTTTCCGAAAGGAAAGCTCTTGTGTTGTCTGTTCCGTACAGTAAGGGATTTACGGCTTATGTGGACGGGAAAGAAACGAAGCTTCAGAAGGCGAATACCATGTTTATGGCTCTGGAACTGGAACCTGGTTCACATGAGATACGCCTGACATATTGTACGCCTTATCTGAAAGCGGGAATGCTTCTTTCTGTTCTGGGGCTGGTTATATATGTAATGCTGGTGTTCAGGAAGAAAAAGTAATCCAAATTCCATTGCTTCAGGAAAGTCTGGAATGAATTTGAGTCTCGTTACTGAGAACGAAGAGAACAGTAATATACGTGCTACTATCCTGTGAAGTGTTTGACATACTGGAGCATGCAGATTGTTGGAATGGACATTTCTGTAAATTTGTGTATAATAAAGTAGAAATAAGAATTGCGGGAGCTGTAAAGTGCTTAGGAGTAAAATAACCTTTTGCCCCTGACATTATAGAAAATATTTACAGGAGTAACAGACAGTGAATGAGAAACTAGTCTGTTGTATATGAATGAAACAAAATGAGGAATGACATCATGAGTAAATTATCAGTGGTACTTCCGGCATATAATGAGGAGCTGATGGTTGGGAAAACCTGTCGGGTGCTGGCGGAAGTTCTTACAAAAGCGAAGATTCCCTATGAGCTGGTGGTTGTAAACGATGGTTCCGGCGACCGGACATGGGAAGAAATTCAGAAGGCAGGAGAGAGGGATGCGAATGTGACAGGCGTTCTTTTTTCCAGAAATTTCGGAAAGGAAGCAGCGATTTTTGCAGGACTGGCGCAGGCCTGTGGAGATGTGGTGGCTGTCATGGACTGTGACCTGCAGCATCCGCCGCAGACGCTTATTGAGATGTACAGGCTGTGGCAGGAAGGCTATGAAGTGATCGAGGGCGTGAAGGCAGACAGAGGAAAAGAGGGCTTTTTACATAAAGAATGTGCCGGATTTTTCTATGATATCATGTCTAAGGCAACTAAGGTAAATATGAAGGATGCCTCGGATTTTAAGATGATGGACAGGAAAGCTGTGGACAGTATTCTGTCTATGCCTGAGAGGAATATGTTCTTTCGGGCTACCTCTTCCTGGGTGGGATATAAGACTACCAGTGTGGAATTTGAGGTGCAGGAGAGAGAGGCCGGCGTTTCCAAGTGGTCTCCCTGGGCGCTGGTGAAATATGCGTTCACAAATATCGTGGCATTTACTACTTTTCCGCTGCAGTTTGTTACAATCACAGGAGCGATATGTTTTGTCTGTTCGCTGGTCCTTATGGTCTATTCGCTTGTGCAGTATTTTACAGGTTCTGCAGTGGAAGGTTATACCACCCTGCTGATGGTGCTACTTCTGGTGGGAAGCGCCATGATGATCAGTCTTGGAATTATTGGATATTATATTTCCAAGATTTATGAAGAAGTAAAGCGCAGACCGAGATATATTATTTCAAAAGTAATTAAGAATGGAAGTATACAGGACTGAGAGGATATATTTTATGAAGCAATGGATCAGAAAAATGTATGAAAGTTCCGTTATCCGCTATATTTTCTTTGGCGGATGTACCACAATGGTGAATCTGGTCAGCTTTTTCATTCTCAGAAAGCTGAATGTGGAGCTGAATATCGCCAATATTATTTCAATCATCCTGGCGATCCTGTTTGCCTATGTGGTAAATTCGAAGTATGTTTTTCAGGATAAATGCGAGACATTGAAGGATCATGTTCAGCCATTCTGCAAATTTGTCAGTGCCAGACTGGTCACTATGGTGATCGAGGTTGGCGGTGTATGGCTGCTTGTGTCAGTGATGGGGCTTAATGATATGATCGGGAAATTCCTGACACAGTTTATTGTGTTGATACTGAATTATGTATTCAGTAAATTTTTTGTGTTTACAACAGGGAAATCAAAATAATGAAGGAAAAGAGAGGGAAAACTCATGACTCTGGAAGAAGCTATTGCAAAGATTAAGCCATTAGATCACAATGCCATGGAGATTGCACAGAAAAGATGGGACAGTATTGCGAAACCACTGCATTCTCTTGGAAAACTGGAGACTCTTTTGATCCAGATCGCAGGAATTACAGGAAACGCAGAGGTGGATCTTTCCAGGAGAGGTCTGATTGCCATGTGCGCGGATAATGGCGTGGTAGAAGAGGGTGTGACACAGACCGGACAGGAGGTTACTGCCATCGTTGCCGAAAATTTTCTGAAATATGATACGTCTGTCGGTGTGATGTGTAAGCAGAACCATGCGGAGATTTTTCCGGTGGATATGGGGATGGTGACGGACACAAAAGTCCGCACAGACCATAAAATTGCCTACGGTACACAGAATATGACCAAGGGACCTGCCATGACAAGGGAACAGGCTGTAAAAGGTATTGAAGCAGGCATTGATATGGTAAGGGAACTGAATGATAAGGGCTACCGGATTCTTGCAACAGGGGAAATGGGAATCGGAAATACAACCACCAGCAGTGCAGTTGCTTCTGTGTTGCTGAAACAGCCGGTGGAAGAGATGACAGGGCGCGGCGCAGGTCTGACCAGCGAGGGACTTGTGCGCAAGATCAATGCGATCAAAAAAGCCATTGCATTAAATGAACCGGATCCTGAGGATGCCATTGATGTTCTGGCAAAGGTAGGCGGTCTTGATATCGCTGGAATGGCAGGTGTCTTTCTGGGAGGTGCGGTTTATGGTATTCCTGTAGTCATGGACGGATTTATTTCCTGTGTTTCTGCGCTGATCGCCATGCGTATCTGCCCGGCTGCGAGGGATTATATTCTTGCATCCCATGTATCAAATGAGCCGGCTGCCCATCTGATCCTTGAGAATATGGGGAAAGAGGCAATCATTCATGCGGATATGTGTCTGGGCGAGGGAACCGGAGCAGTAGCTTTATTCCCGATCCTTGATCTGGCAGCAGCGGTTTATCATTCTATGAGTACTTTTGACGATATCCATGTGGAACAGTATGAGGAGCTGAAATAATGCTGACGCTTGTGACAGGAGGAAGCGGGAGCGGAAAATCTGCTTTTGCGGAAGACAGGGTGCTTTCTTTCGGGGATGCACAGAGGATTTATATAGCGACCATGCACCCTTTTGATGAAGAGAGTTATAAAAGGATCCAGAGACACCAAAAGATGCGTGCAGGAAAAGGTTTCGAGACAGTTGAGTGCTATACAGGACTCAAAAACGTGAAACTGCCTGCCGGATGTGTGGTGCTTCTGGAATGTATGTCGAATCTGGTGGCAAATGAAATGTTTGAAGAACAGGGAGCCCATGACCGGACAGTTTCGGAAGTTACAAAAGGGATTGAGAACCTGCTGGGACAGGCTGCTCATGTGGTGATCGTCACAAATGAGATTTTTTCAGATGCGGTTGTGTTTGATGGAGATATGGATTCTTATCTGGAATATCTGGGAAAAATCAATCAGGCTGCTGCGCAGAGAGCTGATGAAGTGGTGGAAGTTATATATGGGATACCAGTCTTTCACAAATCTGCAGATACCTGCAGCAATCTTTGCAAATAATATATTTGACAGGATTGCCATAATATGAAAAAGAGGAATTGATCAATGAAATCTTTATGGAATAATTTTAAGGTGGCATTTGCCATGTTTTCTAAGATTCCCATGCCCCGCGCTGACTGGACAAAGGAAAATATGAAGTATATGTTCTGCTTTTTTCCGTTTATCGGAACTGTGATCGGCGGGCTGACTATGCTGGTGGCATATCTGGGACTTCGGTTTGGGTATCAGCCGGGATTCGTGACAGCAGTGCTGGTGCTGGTACCGGTATTTGTGACAGGCGGGATCCATGTGGATGGTCTTTTGGATACTTCGGATGCCCTGAGTTCCTGGCAGGAGAGAAGCAGAAGGCTGGAGATTCTTAAGGATTCCCATGCAGGTGCTTTTGCCGTTATTACTGCGGCGGTATATTTCATTGCCTGGTACGGCACTTACAGCCAGTTGTTTAACAGTGCAGAGAATATGAGGGCGATCGGAATTCTGAGCCTTGGTTTTATGGTTTCCAGATGTCTGTCAGGGATTGGAGTTATTACCTTTCCGAAAGCAAAGGCAGACGGTACAGTTGCTGAGTTTTCCAGAAATTCTTCAGATGTGCTCTCGAGAAATGTGCTGATCGTCTATCTGGTGCTTCTGGCTGCGGGAATGATCTTGATCCGGCCTGTATGGGGAAGTCTGGCTTTTGTGGGAGCTTTGCTGATTTTCTGGTATTATCATCATATTGCGATGAAGTACTTTGGCGGGACAACCGGGGATATTTCGGGATTCTTTCTTTGTATCTGTGAAGTTGGGATGGCATTGATCCTGGCGGTGGTTTCTAATTTTTGAGGAGAAGAGTATGGAAATGATAATCGGCGGTGCATATCAGGGAAAGACTGAATATGCCAGGAAACAGTATCCACAGTTAAGGTGGAGTGACGGCGGTTCTGTCACAGAGGAGGAACTGATGAATGCTCAGGGTGTGACTGGTTTTCAGCAGTATATCCGCAGTGAACTGGAGAATGGAAAGGATGTGTCAGATCTTGCGGAAAAAATCATCTGTAAGAATCCGGATATTGTCCTTGTCTCTCAGGAAGTAGGGTACGGGGTTGTACCTGTGGATGCTTTTGACAGAAAATACAGAGAGGCTGTAGGGCGTGTATGTACGAAGTTGGCAGCATACAGTCATAAGGTGACGCGCGTGATCTGCGGGATTGGAACGGTGATCAAAGATGATTAAATTATGGCTGATCAGACATGGAAAAACAGAAGGGAATAAACTTTCCAGATATATCGGCACAACGGATGAGCCGTTATGTCAGGAGGGAACAGAGTTTCTGCATAAGATGGATTATCCAAAGGTTCAGGCGGTTTATGTAAGTCCTCTGAAACGATGCGTGCAGACAGCAGAGATTCTTTTTCCGGGAGAGCCGGTACATATTATTGAAGAGCTGGCAGAATGTGATTTCGGAGAGTTTGAAAATAAGAACTATAAAGAGCTGGAAGGTAATCCGCACTATCAGGAATGGATTGACAGCAACGGTACTCTGCCTTTTCCGGGAGGAGAAAGCAGGGAAGGGTTTAAAAGCAGAAACCTGAGAGGATTTGACAGGGTTGTGTCCGGATGTATCCGCAGCCATGTGGCAGAGGCGGCACTTGTCATCCATGGCGGTACGATCATGAATATCATGGAAGAGTATGCAGATATACAGAAACCATTTTATGAGTGGCATGTGAGAAATGGCGGCGGCTATGAGGTGGAGCTGGATGAGAATCTCTGGAAGAATGGACGAAATCTGTACGTCCTATGGGAAATATATGGTACCAGGGGTTCTCATCACCTTTGTAATTGTGGCAGCCATGCTTTCCGTTGCAGCTTCTTCGAAGGTGCTGCAATTCGTGAACCGGGTATGCGATAAGCTGTCCGGGAGATTTCCCTCTTTACAGAAAACCTTGCAAAGAGCAGGCCGGACTCTTAAATGATACCGGGAAAGTAGTGTTCCGGAAAAAGGGCAGTTTTCTTTTCGTACTGCTTAAGAGTATGGGGATGCTGCTTATGGTGTATCTCATTCCGGCCTATATGTTCCGTGGACAGGAGTTTCCGGACTTCTTTTTGAATGTGTGTCTTATGGCAGTTGCTTATATGCTTGCAGGCGTGATTCCGGCACCCTCCGGAATCGGTTCACTGGAATTCGTTTTCCTGCTTTTATTTGGCTTCTTCTTACCGGAGTCCGTGACCGTACCTGCAATTCTGGTATTCCGCTTCGTGACCTGGATTGTACCGTTTGCAATTGGTGGACTTATTGTGCTCTTGCAGAGAATTAGAGATATGGTATAATATAATGAGCCCAAGGAAAAGCAAGCGGCTGCGAAGCATTTCATAGAAAACTAACGTAGAGAAGGGTACAAAGATGGGAAAGATCATTATTCAAAAGGAAACCACAAAGGATCCAGTCAGTCTGATCGGACGTGAGGCTGGTGTATGCTGGGGAGCAGACATCACGAAAGAGGATCGTAATTATAAGAGAGGACTTGACTGTCTTTCTTCCGGACATGGAAGAACCTGGGAGTATCCACAGGTTTATATGATTCTTGAAGGATATTCTGCAAGAGTGATCCGTGAACTGTATACCCATATCGGAGGCAGCCCGACAAGACTGCAGGCTTCTACCAGATATATCAATTATCAGAAGGGCTTTCCGTATGTGACACCGCCTACTATTGCGGGTAATGAAGAGGCGAAAGCGGTTTATGATCATGCCATGGAAGAGATTCTTACCGCAATGCAGAAGTTAGAAGCGATGGAACTGCCGCGTGAGGATGTGGGCATGCTTCTTCCGCTTGGAATGGAAAGCAAGGTGGTACTTCGTACCAATTTAAGGAATCTCGTGGATATGTCCCATCAGAGACTCTGTACGAGAGCATATTGGGAGTTCCGCCAGCTGATGAACGATATGAAGACAGAGCTCAGTAATTATTCGGAAGAGTGGAAGTTCTTAACCGAGAATTATTTTCAGCCGAAGTGCGAGGTTACTGGATTCTGTACCGAGACAAAGTGCTGTGGACGGAAGCCAAAGAAGGAAGTGTAATTTTCCGGATAGTTCTTATCCAAAACTGAGATTTATTGGAAAGCCGATTGACATGCGGAATGCAGCGTGTTAATCTGTCTATTGTAAAACTTTATGAAGTCAGGGAGTTTTGTATGAATCAGAGTAAACTTACCAATCAGGCATACCTTTATTATTATGAGAGGCGTATTCGCTTGTAACAGCAGTTCCTGCACAGTTATAAGCAATAGGTCTTATATGTCTGTGCAGATTTCAAGGTGAGTTTCAGAGTAGAAAACGTGAAATTTTGGCATCAGACATAGGATTGTCTGGTGCCTTTTTGTTGCCGGAAAGCGCGTATATTTATTAGCAAATCTGTACAATCCGGCAACTTATGAATGGCATGGATGAACTGTTACTTTTGTGTAGTGAGGCATGGTAATATCCTTGACAAATAACGAATACAAGGGTATACTTCAATAGGTAAAAGCGTTAAAGTATAAAAGAACATAATAATGAAGTATACACAACAACAAAACAGTTTACATAATATCAAAGGAGAGGGAAAATGACAATTGTAGATGTATTGGAGCAGAACAGCAGAAGTTATGGGGATGAGGTCTGTCTGGTGGAGATTAACCCGGAGGTCAAAGAGATCCGGCGGGTTACCTGGAAGGAATATGAACTGATAGAGCCCAATCCTATGACACATTATCGAAGGGAGATTACCTGGCGGGTATTTGATGAAAAGGCGAACCGGTTTGCCAATCTGCTGATTTCAAGAGGTATTAAGAAGGGGGACAAGGTGGCAATTCTGTTAATGAACTGTCTGGAATGGCTGCCGATTTATTTTGGAATTATGAAAACAGGAGCGCTTGCCGTTCCGCTGAACTTCCGTTATGCGCCGGATGAAATCCGGTATTGCGTAGAAAAGGCAGAGGCAGATGTGCTGGTATTCGGACCTGAATTTATCGGACGTGTGGAGGAGATTGCAGATGAAATCAGCCGCAACCGTTTATTGTTCTTCGTAGGAGATAACTGCCCGACCTTTGCAGAGGATTATGCTTCACTGACCTCGAATTGTTCCAGTGTGGCGCCGAAGGTTCATCTTACGGAACAGGATGATGCAGCAATTTACTTCTCTTCCGGAACAACAGGATTTCCGAAGGCCATCTTACATAATCATGAAAGCCTGATCCACTCCTGCCGTGTCGAGCAGAATCATCATGGACAGACCAGGGACGATGTGTTCCTGTGCATTCCCCCGTTATATCATACAGGAGCGAAGATGCACTGGTTCGGCTCCCTTTTGTCCGGAAGCAAGGCAGTTCTGTTAAAGGGAACCAGACCGGAATACATATTGGATGCGGTATCCAAAGAAAAATGTACGATTGTATGGCTCCTGGTTCCGTGGGCACAGGATATTCTGGAAGCGTTAGACAGCGGAAGAGTGAAGCTTGAGGATTATGATCTGTCACACTGGAGACTCATGCATATCGGCGCACAGCCGGTACCACCGAGTCTGATTAAGCACTGGAAGCATTATTTCCCGAACCACCAGTATGATACCAATTACGGCTTAAGCGAGTCCATCGGACCCGGATGTGTTCATCTTGGAGTAGAAAATATTGATAAGGTTGGTGCAATCGGAAAGCCGGGCTTTGGCTGGAAGGTTAAGATTGTGGACGAAAACCGGAAGGAAGTTCCACAGGGAGAGGTCGGCGAGCTTGCGGTTAAGGGACCCGGGGTAATGACCTGTTATTATAATGATGAAGAGGCAACGAAGGAAGTCATGGATGAGGAAGGCTGGCTTTATACCGGAGATATGGCACAGATGGATGAGGATGGCTTCATCTTCCTGGTAGACCGGAAGAAGGATGTTATTATCAGTGGCGGTGAGAATATTTATCCGGTACAGATTGAGGATTTCCTGCGCAATATAGATGCCGTTCATGATGTGGCAGTCATTGGTATTCCCGATAAGCGTCTGGGTGAGACAACCCTTGCGGTAATTGAGTTAAAGCCGGATCAATCCTGTACAGAGGAAGAGGTGAATGAATTCTGTCAGAAGCTTCCCCGTTATAAGCGTCCGCATAAGATTGTATTTGCGGATATTCCGAGAAATCCTACCGGCAAGATTGAGAAGCCGAAGCTTCGTGAACAGTACTGCGGAACGCGTCTGGTAGAAGCACAGAACCGCAGCTGATCTACGGAGCTATTACCATTGTTCTGCCATGCGGTTTACATAACTTAAATGATGGCAATAGAGAAAGAAAAAGAGGAGAGTGGGTTATGACCATTAAAATATTGATGCTGGTAATTTTTTTCGGGGTGATGCTGGCAATTGGCTTTTATTGCAGAAAGCATGCAACAGATGTAAATGGATTTGTACTTGGAGGACGGAGTGTCGGTCCGTGGCTTACAGCCTTTGCCTACGGAACTTCGTACTTTTCGGCAGTTATTTTCGTAGGATATGCCGGACAGTTCGGGTGGAAATACGGAATTGCTTCCACCTGGATCGGAATCGGGAATGCATTGCTTGGTTCCATGCTTGCCTGGGTAGTTCTGGGAAGAAGAACCCGTGTTATGACACAGCACCTGGACAGTGCAACCATGCCGGAATTCTTTGGCACACGTTTCCAGTCCAAAAATTTAAAAATTGTGGCATCCGTGATCGTATTTATATTCCTGATTCCTTATACCGCATCACTTTACAACGGATTATCCAGACTGTTTGGAATGGCGTTCCATATTGATTATGCGGTCTGTATTCTGGTAATGGCGGTATTGACAGGGATCTATGTGGTGGCAGGCGGCTATATGGCAACGGCAATCAATGATTTCCTGCAGGGACTTATCATGCTGTTTGGTATTGTTGTGGTAATTGCAGCCGTATTAAAAAGCAACGGTGGTTTTCTGGAAGCCTTAAACGGACTTGCCAATGTAGAAGATGCGGCAGCGTCCACACAGCCCGGTGTGTTTGCATCGTTCTTTGGACCGGATCCGTTTAACCTGCTTTGTGTGGTTGTATTGACCTCCCTCGGAACCTGGGGACTTCCGCAGATGGTGCAGAAGTTTTATGCGATTAAGAGCGAGGCCTCTATTAAAAAGGGAACCATTATTTCTACTTTGTTTGCAGTTGTGGTATCCGGAGGATGCTATTTCCTTGGCGGCTTCGGAAGATTGTACAGCAGTCAGATTGACATTGCAGCAGATGGCTATGATGCCGTGATTCCGGCAATGCTTTCGAATCTTCCGGATCTTCTCATAGGACTTGTCGTGATTCTGGTGTTGTCTGCTTCCATGTCAACGTTGTCTTCTCTTGTTATGGCATCGAGTTCAACGCTGACACTGGATGTATTAAAGGATCATGTAGTGAAAGATATGGATGAAAAGAAGCAGGTATTCATTATGAGGCTTCTGATCGTGGTATTTATTGCGATTTCCGTAGTGATTGCCATTGTGCAGTATAAGAGTAACGTGACCTTTATCGCGCAGCTTATGGGAGTATCCTGGGGCGCACTGGCAGGGGCATTTCTTGCACCGTTCCTGTATGGCTTATACTGGAAAAAGACAACCAGGGCAGCCTGCTATGTCAGCTTTGTATCTGGTGTTGGTGTAATGACGCTGAATCTGTTCTTTAGAAGCTCCTTCCCGACGGTATTGCAGTCTCCGATTAATGCGGGAGCATTCGCTATGGTGGCAGGACTGGTTCTTGTACCGATTGTCAGCCTTTTTACGAAAAAGCCGGATAAAAAATGGGTAGAAGCTACCTTTGCCTGCTACGACCGTAAAATTGAGGTTCCGGTTAAACAGTCGTTGGATGAGTAGAAAAATATGTCTCATTTTGCCGAAAATTTGCTAAAAATATTAAAAAAACTGCTTTCCTTTTGGAAATGAATGTTGTATAATCACTTTATTGTATGACAAATCATTTGCAATTCGTAAGAAAATTCCCTTTGAAATGTAATAATGGTATACAGTTTTCATAGATATTTGGAGGAGAATATGAGAGAAAAGTATGAGTCTTTAGCGCTTGTAGATTTGAAGGCAGTAGCGAAAGCAAGAGGACTGCGTGGTATTTCAACCATGAAAAAGGACGAACTGGTAGAAGCAATGCTTGCAGCTGATGAAAAGGACAAGGCAGAGGGCAAGGGAGTTCAGCAGCCGAAAGGTGTTGTAACCCCCAAAGCGGTAGAACGTAAGGAAACAAAGATCAGAGAAGAAGTAAAAGCCAAAGAAGATAGTAGAAATAAAGAAGAAAAAACCACACAAGCGGAAGAAGAAAAAACGCTTGAAGAGCTGGACAGCGGAATCAGTGCACATGGTATTCTTGAGGTTATGCCGGATGGCTTCGGATTTATCCGCTGCGAGAACTATCTTCCCGGTGAGAATGACGTCTATGTGGCTCCGAGCCAGATCCGCCGTTTCGGACTGAAGACCGGTGATATTCTGGAGGGAAATACCAGAGTACGTACACAGGGAGAGAAGTTTGCAGCACTGTTATATGTGAAGAGCATCAATGGTTATACGCCGGAAGAAAGCTCGAAACGTTATAATTTTGAAGATATGACACCGATTTTCCCGAATGAGCGTCTTCATCTGGAAATGCCGGGGGCGAGTGTGGCAATGCGTGTTATGGATCTGATCAGTCCGGTCGGTAAGGGGCAGAGAGGTATGATCGTATCCCCTCCGAAGGCTGGTAAGACAACCCTGTTAAAGGATGTTGCGAAATCCGTAAAGCGTAACTCTCCGGAAGTACACCTCATCATTCTGTTGATTGATGAACGTCCGGAAGAAGTAACCGATATTAAGGAAGCAATTGAAGGACCGAATGTAGAAGTTATTTATTCTACCTTTGATGAACTCCCGGAGCATCATAAGCGTGTATCCGAAATGGTAATAGAGCGTGGTAAGCGTCTTGTAGAGCATGGAAAGGATGTTGTAATCCTGATTGACAGTATTACAAGACTTGCAAGAGCCTACAACCTGATTGTTCCTCCCAGCGGAAGAACCTTATCCGGTGGTCTCGATCCTGCTGCATTACATATGCCGAAGAGGTTCTTTGGTGCAGCGAGAAATATGCGTGAGGGTGGATCCTTAACGATTCTGGCAACCGCACTGGTAGATACCGGTTCCAAGATGGATGATGTGGTATACGAGGAATTCAAGGGAACCGGTAATATGGAAATGGTTCTGGACAGAAAGCTGTCCGAGAAACGTATTTT
>ERZ773146.2343-NODE-2343-length-12935-cov-6.115528_pt1 | contig 12935 bp, 26 predicted proteins | sample MGYA00580847_ERZ773146 | MGnify/ENA primary metagenome ERZ773146 (study PRJEB29015, sample SAMEA2737830) | human gut metagenome | biome: human gut; feature: human-associated habitat; material: faeces | place: China | collected 2012 ...
ATTTTTATTGCAAAATATTTGTTTGAAAATAAAACATATAGTATATTTGCTCCTGTAAGATAACAGCATTAACAAACAGGCGCACCAGATGCCAATACAAGTCCCGAGGGTACGGGCAAATCTAATGACAAACAAAGAATTAAACAAAGTGCAGAATGAAGTAAAGAAAGCAAGTGAGAAAACGTTAACAGGTGCGGTCAAGGCTTGGTGCCAGATCTTTAAATCTGGTAAAGAAATTAACGAAATTTTGAAAGATAATGATATAAAAGTAGACAAATCTATAGTACCGGCTTTGGTTGCTTTAGCAAGGGATAAGGAGGTAGTAATACAACTTTGCAAGGATATACTGCCACGTGTGGATGAAACCTTTTGCGCTTACAAGGAAATCGAGAGAATATATTTTGATAAACAGGATCAGGATAGAAACACAAAGTTGTCAGAGGATAAGGTGGCAGAGATATCGATAACAGGCAAAGCATATAAACGCTTTGGGTATAACGAGCCTGTAGAATATGAAGGGGGTGTATATTATGAAGTGTTTAACGGATCAGACAAACGTATCATAAAGTGTGCCGTACCTATTAAACGGTATACATTTACTTTAATAGCTAAATGTGTTACATACTATTTAACACACCCAAAAAACGAAAGATAACAAGTATTTAGCTCCTATATTATTTATGTATAGGAGCGTTATGGTGGTAATGTCCATACGTTCACGCCGTGCCACTGATCTAGACTAAATGGACACGATATTTAACATATTGATATAAACATACTGCATATTGTTATGGTATAGAGAATTAGCAGTAGATAGGCCGCCGCTTAACAATGTGGTTTAAGTACTATTATAGTCTATAATAGTACTATTATCTTTAGGTTTATATCAATCCGGTAAGTACACTAGGTAGCCTAGTAGGCCGTGTAGAATCACGGGGTACGTTGGTGTATATACGTATGTATAGGGCGTATGTCCATACGTTGCTAGAGTAACACGTATGGAGTGCATAACGGTGTTATAACCGTGCTAATGTATCAAAACAATAGCGTTTAAGGTGGCTTAAATACTTATACGCTATATGTAGTAGCAAAATAACAACCCTTACAAGGGTATTTTGTGCGGTTAAATTGACGGACAAAGTGCGCCTTGTCGATACGTATCACGGACAACGTATGTGCGTATTTGGTCGGCTTCGTTGTCGGCAAAGGGACGAAACCAAAGAAAATAGGGGGGGCGTGCGGGCGTTCGGCTGGTTATATCGATAACGCCGGCCGTGTCGTCCCCCGGTCTCCCGTTTCTTATTGGTGCCATTAAAAAAGAATAGATTATGTACAAAAAAAAGTTTGATAATTTGAATAAGAAATTATCCATTCAAAAAGAAAAGGCTTTAAAGTCCATCAAAAAAGCCCAAATGGAATTTTACGTTGAACTTACCAAAGAACTATACAACTCTAATAAATTAGATTGTAGCAGGGAGTCGGATAAGTGCAGGCGTAAGCGTGTTAGTTACATGGCAAACAAATTGAGGCAGTAGTCGTTTGTTTTTATTTGATTTTAAAGTTTTGCCCTTCCGTATTGTAGTGATATAAGACGGAAGGGCTTTTTTGTGTCTATATTTTACAATATGATATAATAACCATTCTTTTGCTTACACATAAAAGTGTTAAGGCGGTAAATTTTAAGCCTTAATCGAAAATGTGTAAGTAAAATGCTTTATTTAGCATCATTTTGTATACATATATATCCATGCGGACGGGTATATTGTGCCCTTATGTATGGTTTTGCGTTTGAATCGATCCTAAAAAGTATATAATAGGCGGTACTTATTGTATATTTTTTATCTATGTTTGGGCTTGTCTTTCCTTAGAGGAAGCCCTAGGGATTGATATATATTATATTATTGATACTCAATTGATTATATTATTTTGGCGTAATTTTAAAATCGTGTTTACTTATTGTATATTTTATGGGATTAGTTATATATTTCGTACTTACTTTGTTTTGTGGGTACATGGCGTTTGAGTTAGGGCGGTATGTTATAGCTACGGGCGACGCCCTGCCTTTGATCTTAGTTCTTTTATTGGTTTTATTATCAATACATTGTATTAGGCAAGTATATAAGGCAATCAAGAACAAGGATCTCGACATCCTAGACTAATCGGGCGTTCCACGTGGAACAATCGGGAGGAAGGTCTTGGTTTTTGCGCTGAAAGTTGATGGGATTGATTTGTTTTGCGGGAGGGGACACCTCCGGACAAGGTAAATCAAGGCAAATCAAGGTAAATCAAGGGGAATCGAGGGAATCAAGGGAAAAATTAAGTAGCCCAAGTGAAATAAGGGGAATAAGTGGGATAAGGATAACCTCCAAACAATGGTACTCTCCAATACAGATAGGGATCTTATGGGTATGGAGGTATGTCTATGTATGGGTGTGTGTTTCTTTGGGTGATGGAGGGAGTGTAGGAAGCCAAGGGAAACGAGCGGCGGCGATGGCGTGGGGTCGGCCCCGCTGGTCGTCCGTCCCTGTTTCCCTTTGGCGTTAGTGTAATATTAAAATCTGATAGTGATATGACGAAAGAGGAAGCGAAAGAAAGGTTCGGTGACAATATAATAAACAAACTATTGTCGCTTGGTGCTGAACCGACAAATGTATGCAGGAATGACGATATTGTGGAATGGTGCAGTGATGGATGCATAAAAGTGGGCGATATTGAAGTATGGGCTTACTATTACTTTTATGAAGGAGAGAACCCTGATTTATGTAATTGGGAGGATCGTATTGAGATAGAGGTAGAGGAATGTTGGATTTAAAATCGGTTGATATGAGATTCATGTATTTAACAGAGCTTAGAGGAAAGGATATATGCGTAGGCGACAAAAAGTGCAAGAGGGTAAAAATATATGTAGGCAGGCCGTTGGCGGATACGCCTAAAACCTATAAACAAATAGGTGGATTTGTAGCAAAAGAACTATCCAACGCTTATAACAGCGGTTGTGTTTCCATCTATGAAGCAAAGGATAAAACGCTCAGATATTCGGTTTATCGAGACGGTTGTTTTTATCCTTATTACGGGAAGTTGGAAATAATAGAATAGTGGTATGGGGACGGAAGAAAATGAATGTGAAAGCTCGAATGTTTAAGAATAATAGACAGGTTATGCTATATCTGGATATTAAGGGGACATCGGATTTAGATTGTCCTTATATAGATATTGACACGGGGTGGGTTAACAGGATTTTCAAACATTTACCGGAAAAAGCGTGGGATAATACCATCATAAACATGAATATATGTGTTGAGTACGGGACCGGTGATCTATGGTATTCCAGAGTGAGGACATTTGAAGGAAGCTGTTGTGCGGAATATATTCTTACATCTAGAAAACCTAGGAAGAATAACCGGAGAGAGCTTGTGAATAATCCCGAAGATCAATTATTGGATTTTGATACGGTAAGGGAGACTGTATTTGGGATGAAGAAAGAATTAAACATTGATGAGAGTATTAATGTGAAATTCGATTATGAGATTATTGGAGGAAGTTAATACCACCAAGGGGAATGCGGGCGGCTGCGGGGAGGCTGGACAGGCCTTGTCGCCAGCGCCGTCCTTTTCCCCTTGGCAACAATAGAAATAAATATGGACGAAATAGAATTACTAAGATTACAAGATGAAGCGCTATCTTACCTTCGTGATAATATTACAAAGGATGAGGCGTATTATATCCTTACGACCGATAAGGATATGATAGAGATTCTTATAGCTAATAAGAAGGACGGGAGCAAACGTATCAAGATTCTTGATATGGAATATACTATCGAGAAGGATGATATGTTATTGTTATTCGATACAGATGGGATAATAGACGAATGTCTTTTGGTTGCCAGCTACATAGGGGTAAATATGTATTTTCGCAGGCAAGATGTCAACGCTATTTTGAATAACATCAATAGAGAGAAAGTTCTGAAATATCCTTACATAGCTATTCAGTTAGATAATATACAGACTATAGAAAAGCGTAGGGTTATATTCGAGATAACCGGCCATAGGGTGGATTATGATAAGGTGGATTTTATGTTTGTTTATTTTATGGCTAGAATGTTATGAGAGCGAGAAGGACTGTGAAAGAAAGAGATATTGTGAAGATATTGGTGTTCGGGTATGATAGGACGCTTATTAAATCAGCAATGGATTCTGGGTTTAGAAGCATGTCGGCGGTATTATCTTACGCTAATTGTATGGCGGGGAATAAACCTGTGAATCATATTCGGGTATCAAATGAGAGTCGTGGATGGTGTGGCTCATATACCTTATATGGGAAGGAAATAGATTAGTCGGATTGAACAACAAACAATAAAGGAGGTATATATGGATAATATTATAACAAATGCCAATGGCATGAAAGTGAAGGTAAGAGTATATGATTTTGGCGATAAAACGTCTGATAGATATACTATTGTGTGTATAAGTGGTAAGAGTAATAATCATAATAATGCCCTATATTATCCGATATTTAGTTGTAGCTCGAACCCGTTCCATCCTCAAGGAATAGCGATGTATGTAGGGGATTATTACCCGTGGAAGAGAAAAACATACAATTTTGGTAAAAGGGTTAGGGATTTAGCATCCTTGCCAGAAGAAGTGATTAAGTACATAAAAATAATAACAACATGAATGAAATAGTTTACAACAATTACGATTTGGTTGCTTTCGAGCAGAATGGAGAAGTGGTAGTAGCCGTAACATTCTACAGGTATTGCAAGAAGAAAGCTAAGGGCGAGGTTAATTATAGATGGAGAACCAGATGCCCGGAGTTGGTGGATAAGATCGTAAAACACCGTACCAAGGTATTTACCGGTCAACTTATCCAGTTAGCGAAAGCGTATGGGGAGAAAAAGGTTATAAAATATCAAAAGGAGGAGGAAGGAGTATGTCAAAATACGATAGAGACGCTATAGAGATATATATACTGGATCATATAGATACAGATAATTATGGTAAGCAGTTTAAATATGATAGGGAATATCTATCTTTTATGCTTAACGTGTTCAAGGATGAGTATAAAGAACATATCAAAAGGGATGGGATTAAGAAAGCTTTTGAGGATTACATAATGAGCGTTCCATCCATATTTAGGATTCATATAGCGGATTGCGACATTAGATATTTATTACGTTCATGGGGCGTGGAGTTCGATGAGGATGATGATGAGATATACATCTTGTACAAGAGGATCATAAGAGAGGTCTTTTTTAAGATGTGTGAGGATATGAAAGTTTGTTAATGTTGAACCAAGCCTTGGCGGGGCGGAAGGAATACCATGATCGTACGTGTGCGGATATGGTCCGGGGTCGGTTCCCGGCGCCTTGGCATAATTTAAATATAAATGATATGGGAGATAATATTTTAAAAAGAGCGGCAGCGGAATTAAAAGGAGCCGGTTGCAGGGTTTTCGCATGGCAGGATGATACTTATAATAGAGGTTGGAGTAAGGGTGATTATACGATGTTGTATTACGCCTTCCCTGATTCACCCAACATCGGGTATCTGAGTCATGGGGAATATGGGATGAGCGTAGCGTATAGTAGAGCTTATATACCGAGCTGTGGAAGTGGATCGGGGTGTTGTGTCAAGGAGGAAGCTACGTTTGACCTTGAGGCGGCGTTAGATGCGTTGAACGGGCCGTTACCTAGGTGGTGTAAGGCCTATGGGGTTTATCCAAAGCAGTACGATAATATTGATAAATGGTATAATAGAGATAATTATAACAAAAAATTATTTAAGGAGATTTGATATGGAGGTAAAAGATTGGGAAAATCTGGTTTTAAACACAGAGGTAGGATCACATTGTTTTGTTACGCTGATTGATAATAATGACATCAGTAGAGGTTACGCACAGATCAGACGCGCGGAACATTTCGGGTATAATATCTGCTTCACCCGGTTATATGGGAATAAGTTTTATTTCGAAAAAATAAAAGAAGGTCGTACACAACAATATATCAATAGGAGGAAATGATATGGTGATAGAGTTTGATTTTGAGATATACAAAAACGGAGATTATGATAAGGTATATCTCCGCAACGGGAAAGAGGCAAGAGTATTATGTGATAATGGGAAGGGCGATCGCCCTATAGTCGTGATGGTTGAGAATGATAACGCGGATGATTATATTATTCTACGTTATAACGAAACTGGCAGGAGGGATATCAATAGTCAATCGAGTCTTGATCTTATGTTATCGGTAAAAGAACGGGAGCCAGAGTTGTGGGTTGTTGTTATATCTTACATGGATAACAAGGATAAGAGACAAAAGATGGTCTTGCCTAATTTTTTCTCAAAGAATATAAGGGGGAATATATATCTTCAAGGAAGCTCTAAATCAAGCGTATCATATTATGTTGATAAGTTAGAAGAAGACGAGTGCTTCGATGAGCTGTGCGAGAAGATAAGAGTAAAGAGAGATCGCATCTATAACATAGAAATAATATCACTATCAAATGACGAGGCGGCAATTTAACCAGTTGATAAATGAACTGGACGGCAAAAGTCCGTTTATCGTATTACATAGGGATGTAGTTGCGCCTAAATACGTGGGCGTGGAGATCTCGAAAGAAGGTGTGGTATATAATTACTCAGTTATAAGTATAAACGATGACTACAAGCCTAAAAAGGTTCTTATTTCAAAGCTATTGAGTATAGCTGATAGTATAAATAGCAATAAGGGCTTAAAAAAGGATTGATTGGACGTATTTATGATATGCGGCATCATATACGATATAATACCGTGAATAGCGTTGTATGGAGGGTATGTGTGATAATATGATAGATAACGTATTTGCGTCTTGACATCATAATATTATGCCATTATATCCTCTTTTTGTATAAAAAGAATAACGAATAATATAAATATCTTGGATATGGAAGGAATTAATATAGGTGACAAAATAGCGTTTCATATAACTGGTAATCATAATATAGGATATGCCAAAGGAGAAAGATATGTCGGGACAGTATTAAGTAGAGATCACCGATCACGCCTTCATGTGAGGGCGGATGGCATGCCTAGAGCTTGTATTGATGAGCGGGATGTGGATAAACTTATCGAGGAGAGTATGGATTTTGATATGGATGAGGTAACACCTAATCCGGTGGCAAGGGAGTTGTATGAGCTAATAAGTGAATATGTTTGCGCATTCGGATGGTTTCATGAAAGTATCAACGGATATATCGTGTATGATTATGTGATGATGGGTAAGCATTTAGAACATAATGTTATGTGTCTGTTACATGATCATGGATTCGAGACACGGCATATTGATAGTTATTCTTGGTGGATGACTAATGAGAGGCTGATGTCCGAGGTGACATATACGGAGGGGGATATTCATATAATTGTTCATGAGTGTATGGAGGATTATGTGGATAACGTGAAATTCGGGGAGGAGTTTTATAAAAATAAGGGAGAGTGATGAGATACTTACTCGTGATGGCGATGATAATATTGACACCGCCAAAGGGAAGCGGAGGCATGCCCCTCGCCCCGAAGCCAGCCGTGGTCGAGGCACGGGTATGGGACAAGCTGGCGGACGCCTTGTCTTTCGTGGAGTCAAGGGATGACGATCGTGCGTATAACGCCTCCTCCGGGGCTTTAGGGAGGTGGCAGATGAAAAAGGTGTATGTAGATGAGGTTAATAGGATATTGTGTCTTAAACGGGAGAAAAAGCGGTATAGATACGATGATAGAACAAATCCTATCAAGGCTAGGGAAATGTTCGAGATATATCAATCTCATCATAATCCGAACAAGGATATAGATCGGGCTATAAGATTGCATAGGGGACTACATTCTACTAAATATGTTAAAGAGGTTAAGCGTAAATTGAGAGAATAAAAAGAATATAGGAGGATAAAGACATGGACGAGAATAAAGTGATACGGCCGATGGATTTTGTTCGGCTTACAAATATTGACGAATTAAATGTGATTAAGGACACTAAAAACCATATAGGGCTGGTCAAGGAGGTCAGTCGGGACGGGAGAATGAGTATAATATGGATAGGTGAAACTTATAGTCAGTTGGCGTGGTTCAAATCGAGCGAGTTGGAGGTGGTGGATAACCTTGTGAGCATCCTGACATGCGGGCTGGCTAACTTTCGAGGAGACGGGAAAGAGAGCGCGGATAAATTTTATCCAATGAATTTATGTTATATAAAGAGGGGGTGATATATGAAATGGGTGATAATAAAAGGAGTTAGATATCCTAGTTCCGTGATATCAGCATTTGCGGCATATAATATGGATAACCCCTTCTTGAAGGTCAGGATAAGAAACAAGTATCATATAGTGCCTTTTGATGATGTTAATAAGATGGCTAGTCAGATGGTGTATTTAATGAACAACTATCCTGATTTCGTTCAGATAGGGAGATGGTGGATATCCAAGAAGACGGTGATGTCTTGGGTTCCCAAGGGGGAGGCCGTGGACGGATCGGGCTGGGTCATATCCTTTACCCTGTCCTTTGGTTTGGATAATGGGACTCAAATTAAGTTTGATGAAGAAGGTGAATACCTAAGTGAGATAGATAGGTTAAACGAGTTGTTTAATGTAATATTATAAGGGAGTATGTTGATAGATGTAAATAAATGGATTGATAAAAACGGGAGCTTCGATGAAGCCGGCGGATTGGATTTAGTGAGGCACGGATATGAGTGGATTAGACGGATGCGTAAATTCGAGAATAAGGCAGATCGTCATACTTTTCAGAAAGTGTTTGGCAATAAAAGAGGCAATGAGTTATGGGACTGTTTTTTAGAGGTAGGAAAATCTATCTTTATATTAGAAGATAGCTATTTCCTGATTAACGACAGGAACGTCTTCTCTTTATGTTTAGCAGAGTGTAGTGATTATGATCTATATGAGCTTGTTCATAATATTGAGACGGATAGTGATCGAGGCAAATGATGTTGTTTAATTAAAAAAAATAAATTGTTATGGAAATTAGAGAATGTTTATCGGTTTATCTAGAGAGTGGATATCTTTTTGACGATATGTCAGGAAGATTAAAGTGGTTTGAGATTGATAAGATCTTGATCAGTTTTACATATGGAGTAGTTAGATATGTAGGAACATGGGGAGGATGTAGGACTGAGAAGACATTAGATGGGAAATTATTTTATTCGTCCGAAGAATGTTTTAAAAAGGGCGAGAGCATTCCTAAGACAAGACTATCAATATATGATGTTTTTGAGTCATTATATGGGTTCATTCCAATAGGTGATGTGTGGAAATACAAAAACGGAAGAGCTGTCAAGGATAAGTTGGAATATTTTGATATTGAAATAGATGATAAAGGAAAAATTTATTGTAAGGAAACATATTACAGAACACGTGAAGATGTGTATAAATTCAATGACTTAACTGTAGTTGACAGGAATGGAGACATAAGGTTAGTGGAATCATCAAAAAGTAGATTAATGCTTAGTGATGATCAATTGGATGTCGTGGAGAGAATGAAAGGCATCATTGATGACATGGTTAGGTTAAAGATGATTATGTATATTGATCAAGACTATAATCTTTGTTTTCTACCGGGAGATAAAATAGAAGATTTGACAATGGATGAGACAGACGGATTTGTGGATACCACCGGTATAGTGACATCTATAAAATCTAAGGATGTAGTGGAGTTTTATGTAGAAAACCCATTCGTAAAGATAAAGGATGAATGATATCTGAATCTGGATTGTGGTGGTTCGTGAGAATAGCCACGATCATCCCTAAGCGTGAACATAAGGAGGTACGTATGTCATTCGATTGACGTTAGGGATCTAATTATATTAAAAAAGGAGGGATTATGAAAAAGATTGTATTAAAACTGTATGAGTTTGATGAGCTGTCAAAAGACTCACAAGAAAGGATCATAGAGCGTGAGCACTGGAATGTAATGGAGCAATGTATGGATGCTTATGGCATAGACTATAAAAAGTCAATGAAAGCCTTTGAGGATATGACAGATACTAGGGTTTATAATTGGGAAGTTGGATACGAGAGATATGATTTTAGTTATGAGTTTAAATACAAGGATCCTATTTATGAACACCCTACAGATTATCATCGTGATATATTCCCTGAGAATCTATGCGGTAAATTACTGTTCAGATATATCAACAACAATATTATGCCATATATTATCAAGGGCAAGTATTTCTCCACGTCAGGTAAATATATTGATGGGAAATACAAATACAGGCACAAGTATAGTAGGGTGATGTTTGACTATGGAGATAATTGCCCATTGACAGGGATGTGTTATGATTATTATCTCCTGAAACCTATAATTGATTATTACAATGCATGGTGTACTTATCCGGAGGATTTTTCTTTAGAGGATCTGATGAGACAATGTTATGATAACTTCTTCAAGTCATGGCATGAGGAGTACGAGTATTGGGCTGATAATGAAGATGCGATACGTGAGGAGCTTCATCATAATCAGTATGAAGATCGACTCTATTATGAGAATGGGGATGTGTATGTTGAACCATTAAATGAAATAGCATGAAAGTGATATGTACAAGGTGTGGCGGAACAAATATTGCTTGTGAAGCGATCGTAAATCCAAACACCGGGAAAATAATAGATTATCTTGATGAATCTTTTATGCATGCTAATTGTGGGGATTGCAAGGAAGAGGTAGTGATAACGGATGTAGATAGAGTCAAGAAAGATATTGATTCTATGTTTTTCAAGTTCGTTAAAAAGAATGGGAAAGAACCTGAATACGTAGAATGTCAGATCGTATGGAAAGACACAGGGGATGATCAAAGAACGACAATAAAATTATCATTAAGCATCAATGATGATGATAATGATAATGTTTTCTATTACTGTAATGGGATAGAATCACTTAAGTCACTTGTGGAATATGGAGTAGGAGAGTTTATTGTAATAGATTGTTGGAGTTTTTTTAGTATTGATAATTTGTAAATTGATGAGATTATGAATATAGAGGTAATAAGATACAAGCTTCCAGTTTATTGGGCTTGCGCTCTGATAAATGATGACTATACTGGATTATGTAAAGAAGAATGTCAAGAAATAAAAAACTTCTTGAACATCGCAGATGGCTATCCGGTAGATGTGGATTGGGAAACAGAAGGGTTCTATCAATATAATGATGCAGGAACACTTCCGGGAAATTGTGCCGATTTTATTTTTCATAAGTTAAACGATTAAACATAAAAATATGAAAACTGCAAATAAACTAACTTTTTTAAGTACAAAATTCTTTACAGAAAACAAAAGGGAATACAGAATAACAGTCACGATATCGTTAGATGATGATTGTCATAACAATATGTGTGATTGGAGTATAACCGCTGACATTCGTTGGAAAAACGAATATGGGATATATAAAGAGTATATGGGAGGCTGCTGCCACGATGAGATTGCGAAACATTGTCCGGAATTGGCGAAGTTTATACCATTACATTGTTGTAATCATTATGGTGCTCCTATGTATCCGGTGGAAAATGGCATGTATCACATAAAGAATAGCGATAAGTCTGTGGCTATTGAATATTTACGTATATCAGACAAGGAATATTCCAAATTATCTGAAGCGGTGGACGATAAGATGTATTTCAAGTATCTGCTTTTCAATCTAGGGATTGTGGATAGATGGAAACGTGAATCAGACGAGCTTATTGCGGAACTTGAAGACCTGTGTGGAAAGAAATGGGTTAATCCATATAAGCCAGAAGAAGAAAGATTTACCCTGACATTAACAGGCAAGGAACGATCTCTTATTGAAGAGCGTATTGAAACCGGGTATTATTCCATAGAAAATATCGAAAAACGTAAGGAAGAGGCTCATAAGGCAAAGATGGCGGAAAAGCGAGCCAAGATTTGTGAGCAATATGATAAAGAAATCAGAAAAGCGGAAGTCGGGAAGAAGGTAATGCTCTGTGTACTTGACTATGGATTGAATGTTGATAATGTAATATATTATAATCACAATAATACATTACGTTTCAACTGGGTGGATTATGGAGAGAAAATAACTAAGGAAGAGTTTGATAATTTCGTGAATAACGTAGATCGCTCTCAGTTACCAGAAGGAATTAAATTCGAGTTCAAAGGATGATTAAGAAAATAAAATCCAAAGAATATGCTTTAGGGGTAGAGCGAATGGATAAGGAGGTAGGGGCACCAATCGACATCGCTCAGTCCTCTATGCTTATGGCGGCTTACGAGGCCGGATGGGATGGTGCCATGAGGCATCTTGGAGGTATGTCTGTAGATGATGCGATAATGGAGCTTCTTTTAGAAAGAATAATAGATAATGTGGAACTGCCACTATCAAATTTGATAATAAAACTAAGCAAAAAAAATGAATAAGCAGGAATTAATAAAAGAAATAATACATCTTTCTTCGGAGTTGGAGAAAAAAGTATGGCGAGAAAGACTTGATTTTGTAGGATTTTCTAGATAGAAACAAATAATTTACACCTTATTTATACCTTTGGAAGACCGAAGAAATATCAAGAAGCAAAGAAGCATGTGTATTCTTTCTATAAAGATTGTGTCGATAAAAATGGTAATAGTCTAGCGATAGAGAAAGATATGATTTTGTCTAGATTAAATCACTTAATCAATAGTTAACACTCAAAACTTAATAGATATGAACAATTCGATGGTCGCTCACTTATGGGCAAATGAAAAGAAAGAATCCGGAAAAGGTAGTAATCTTTTCTTTGAAGGTAGAAGTATTTATTCTTATGGTTATCATTTTGAGGTTGGAAGAATCGTAAGAAATAAGTGTGGTGAAAAGGCGTATTTGCTTAACGATAAGTATTATTCTTCTTCTACCTGTAAACATCAATGTTGTGTTCGTAGTGCAATACCAAATTGGTTTAAAAAAAATTTTTTTT
>ERZ773146.2346-NODE-2346-length-12922-cov-17.103443_pt1 | contig 12922 bp, 9 predicted proteins | sample MGYA00580847_ERZ773146 | MGnify/ENA primary metagenome ERZ773146 (study PRJEB29015, sample SAMEA2737830) | human gut metagenome | biome: human gut; feature: human-associated habitat; material: faeces | place: China | collected 2012 ...
TCTCGGGTAGGTGGAGGATCTTGCGGCCCTCGTTCTGCATCTTCATCTCCTCGCTGGTGTAGCCCTCGAAGGCCTCGCCGCCGATCTGGGGGATGATGTTGTACGCGATCTGATACTGGAAGACCTTGGGCTCAAGGTGCTTGCCCTCGGAAAGTGCCTTGACCTCATTGTTGAGTTCGTCGATGCCGCCCTTGCCCGCGCCGCTGACGGCCTGGTAGGAAGAGGCGATGATCGTCTCGATGGGGCTCTCCTTGGCGAGGGCGTTGATGGCCACGAGGGTCACGATGGTGGTGCAGTTGGGGTTCGAGATGATCCCTTTGTGCCACTTCACGTCCTCGGGGTTGATTTCGGGGATGACGAGGGGGACGCTGGGGTCGAGGCGGAACGCGCTCGAATTGTCGACGAACACCGCGCCCGCCTTGACGATCGAGGGGGCAAAACGCTCGGCGATGTCGTTCTCGGCCGCGCCGAGGACGATATCAAGGCCCTCAAACGCGTCGTCAGACGCCTCGACGATGGTGCACTCCTGACCGCGGAACATGATTTTGCTGCCCGCGCTTCTGGCGCTTGCGATGGGACGAAGGGACGCAACGGGGAAGTTGCGCTCTTCGAGAATTTTGATCATTTCCTGACCGACGGCGCCCGTTGCGCCGAGAATACCGATGTTGACCTGCTTCATGATACTACATTCTCCTTTACAAAACTCTTATACAGGACACGGATGGCCTGTTCGAAATCTTTTTCTTCCACGCCCACGATGATGTTGAGCTCTTCGGGGCCCTGCGTGATCATGCGGATGTTCACGCCGTTTTCGCCGAGCTTGGCGAAAATTTTACCGGAAACGCCGGGACGGTACGCCATCTTGCGGCCGACGGCGGCGACGATGGCGATATGCTCCGTTACGGTTATCTTATTCGGCTGCACCTCTTTTTGCAGCTCGCCCAGCATTTCGTAGAGCGAGCGGGACACCTTGTCGGACGAGACGACAAGCGAGACGTTGTCGATGCCGGACGGGAGGTACTCGACGTTGACCTCGTGCTTGGCGAGCACGTTGAGAATTTTCAGGAGAGAGCCCGGTTCGCTCGACATGCCGGTCTTGGCGATGGTGATGATGGAAAAGCCCTTCTTGCCGGCGATGCCGGTGATGAAGCCGCCCTCTTCCATCTCGTCGCCGATGGACTCCAAGATCATCGTGCCGGGATGGTCGGGCGCGTTGGTATTGCGGATGTTGAGCGGGATGTTTTTCTCGCGCACGGGGAAGATCGTGCCCTCGTGCAGGACCTGCGCGCCGATGTAGCTCAGCTCGCGCAGCTCGCTGTAGGTCACGCGGCGGATGGGCTCGGGATCGTCGACGATGCGCGGGTCGGCCATCAGGATGCCGGAGACGTCCGTCCAGTTCTCATACACGTCCGCGCCGAGCGCCGCTGCCGCGAGCGCGCCGGTGATGTCGCTGCCGCCGCGGGAGAACGTGCGGATGTGCCCGTCGGGCATCACGCCATAGAAACCGGGGATGACGACCTTGCGGTCCTCGGCGAGGGAGCGCAGCGCCGCGTAGGATGCGTCCTGATCGACGGTGCCGTCGAACTTGAACTTGATCCAGCGGGCCGCGTCGACGAACTCATAGCCGAGGTATTCGGCCATCAGCCGTGCGGAGAAGTATTCGCCGCGCGAGGCGAGCTCATCCTGGCTGATGCCATTTTTCATCTTGTCCCACAGCGCGTCGAACTCTTTGTCGAGGCTGATATGCAGGCCACATTCGGCGATGATCTCGTTGTAGCGGTCGCGAATCATGGCGAAGATGTCCTCGCACGAAACGCCGTACTTAATGTGCGCGGCGCAGAGATAGAGAAGATCGGTGATCTTATGGTCGCCGGAGAAGCGCTTACCCGGCGCGGAGACGATGACCACGCGGCGGGCGGGGTCGGCTTCCACGATGGACTTGACCTTGGCGAACTGGCGGGCGTCGGCGAGCGACGAACCGCCGAATTTCAAAACTTTGAGCATGGAGTTTATTCCTCTTCGGCCGCGTAGCGCGCAAGCAGCGCGTGCGGGTCGTCCTTTCGGTAAGATTCATAGGCGTCGAACGCCTCGCGGGCGCTGCACTCGCGGGTAAAGTATTCGCCCATGCAGCGGAACAGCCACTTGCACTGCGTGCCGGAGAGGTTCACCGAGCAAGGGGTGAAGGAGTCAGCATAGAAGCTGCGGCAGCCGGCGGCGACGTCGAGACAGTCGCGCAGCACGTTCGAGCCGGTCGGGTAGCCGCCTGCGCCCGCGCCGGAAAAGCTCTGCTTGCCAAAGCGCGATGCGAACAGCGTGACGAGGTTGCCGGTGCCGTCAGTGTGCGCCTCGGGCGCGGAGGAGGGGAAAAGCGTCGGGCAGACGAACGCGGCCACGGCACAGCCGTTTTTCTCCGCTCGGGCAATGAGCTTGTAGGTCAGGCCCTCGTCCTTCGCCTTGGCGATGTCGCCCGCGGTGATGGACGAGATACCGACACAGGGGATGTCCTCTTCCCTGATGTTCACGCCGAAGGCAAGGTCGGCGGAGAGGACGATCTTGCGGCGCGCGTCCAGACCCTCGACGTCCGCGGTGGGGTCGGCCTCAGCGTAGCCGAGCTCCTGCGCCTTTTGCAGCGCGGGCGCATAATCCGCGCCGGAATTCGTCATGGCGGAAAGCATGTAATTCGTTGTGCCGTTCAGAATGCCCTCGACAGCCTTGATCTCATCGAGCTCGGACGCGCGGGAGAGAGAGGTGAGCCAGGGAATGCCGCCGCCCGCGGCGGCAGTGCAGCGCAGCGCCACGCCTTTTTCTTTTGCAAGGGAGGTGAGCTCTTCAAAGTGGGCGCACATGAGCTGCTTGTTCGCGGTGACGACGTGCTTGCCCGCACGCATGGCCGCGCAGAGGTAGCTGTACGCCGGCTCGATGCCGCCCATGACTTCCACCACAATATCAATCGAGGGATCGCGCACGATCTCGTCGTAATCGGCGGTCACGGTGCATGTGAGCTCCGGGCGGGGACGGCGGGAGAGAACAGCTGCAACATGCAGATCGGTTCGCCCCTCGCACAGCTTATAAAAATGGGAACCGACGGTGCCGAAGCCCAGCAGTGCAATATTCACGGGGAATGACCTTCTTTCTTTTTTGGATACTCCGTCAAGTGCGGACGAATTTGTGACTTACGCCGAAACTGTCCGCGGAAGAAAAACACTTGACTTTTTGATGGAAACAATATAACATAGCGTTTGTGAAAATACAATAGGGAAAACAAAAAAACTTTTCCCGTGAGATACAGGAGGAAACATCCATGCAGTATCAGAGCACCCGTGACAAAAATTTAAAGGCCAGCAGCGCGCAGGCCATCTTAAACGGCCTTGCCCCCGACGGCGGCCTCTACACGATGTCATCGTTTGACGAGGTCAAGTTCGACTATACTACTGTATTAAATATGGACACGATGTCCATGTCGACGAAGATCTTATCCAAGCTCCTGCCCGACTTTTCGGAAGCGGAGATGGCAAAGCTCGTCCACGACGGCTATACCGGCAAGTTCGAGACCGACCACCTGACCCCGACCGTCCCCGTCGGTGAGGACTTCATCCTCGAGCTTTTCCGCGGGCCGACGAGCGCTTTTAAGGATGTGGCGCTCTCGATGCTGCCGCGCCTGATGACCGCGTCGAAGGAAAAGCTCGGTGTGGACGACGAGATCATGATCCTGACCGCCACGTCCGGCGACACCGGCAAGGCGGCGATGGAGGGCTTCTGCGATGTGCCGGGCACGAAGATCATCGTCTTCTACCCCCACGGCGGCGTGAGCGCCGTGCAGCAGGCGCAGATGGCGACGCAGGCGGGCGAAAACGTCTGCGTGTGCGCGGTGCGCGGCAATTTCGACGACGCGCAGACCGGCGTGAAGAAAATCTTCTCCGCCGTCAGCAAGGATCAGCTGCTCGAGGGTAAGGGCGTTCGCCTGTCCTCGGCCAACTCCATCAACATCGGCCGCCTCGCCCCGCAGGTCGTCTATTATTATAGAGCGTACGCCGACCTCGTGCAGGCGGGCCGCATCCAGCCGGGCGACAAGGTCGACTACGTCGTGCCGACCGGCAACTTCGGCGATATCCTCGCAGGCTACTTTGCCAAGGAGATGGGCCTTCCCGTCGGCAAGCTCGTGTGCGCGTCCAACGCCAACAACGTGCTGACCGACTTCCTGCGCACGGGCCGCTATGACCGCCGTCGCCCCTTCTACAAGACAGTGTCCCCCTCGATGGACATTCTCGTCTCCAGTAACTTGGAGCGCCTGCTCTATCTCCTCTCCGGCGACGACAAGCTCATCGCGGATCTGATGAAGCAGCTCAGCGAAAACGGTGAGTACGAGGTGCCCGCGGACATGCTCGAAAAGCTGCACGGGCTCTTCTGGGCAGGCTTCTGCGACGACGAGGGTGCGAAAACCGCCATCGGCAAGGTCTGGAAGGACGACCATTACCTCTGCGACACGCACACGGCGGTCGCCTGGGACGTGGCGCAGCAGTACAAGCAGGCGAACCCCGAGCACAACGCCGTCGTCGTGCTCTCCACTGCCTCTCCTTATAAATTCCCCGCCGCCGTGCTCGAGGGCATCGGCGAAAAGGCCGAGGGCGACGAGTTCGACGTGATGGAGCAGCTCCACAAGGTCACGGGCGTGCCCGTGCCGAAGAATCTTGCCGACCTACGCTCCCGCGCGGTGCGTCACCGCGACGTGATCGACCGCGGCGAGATGCTCGACTACGTGCTCGGCAAGGCCGCGGCGGAAAAGTGATAAAGGAGAATAAACATGTATATTACCTGCCTTGATATGGAGGGCGTGCTCGTCCCCGAAATTTGGATCGAATTTGCCCGCGAGAGCGGCATTCCCGAGCTGACGCGCACCACGCGCGACGAGCCGGACTACGACAAGCTGATGAAATGGCGCCTGGGCGTGCTCCGCGAGCACGGCCTGGGACTCAAGGAAATTCAAGAGACTATCGCGCGCATCGACCCGCTTCCAGGGGCGAAAGAATTCCTCGACAAGCTGAGATCTGAGACGCAGGCCATCATTTTGAGCGACACCTTTGAGGAATTTGCACAACCGCTGATGAAAAAACTCGGCTGGCCGACCATTTTCTGCAACTCTCTCGAGGTGGACGCCGACGGATTCATCAGCGGCATCAAGATGAGATGCGAGCATTCCAAGCTTACGACCGTGCGCGGCCTTCAGTCCATCGGCTTTGAGACCATCGCCAGCGGCGACAGCTACAACGACCTCGAAATGATCGAAGCGTCCAAGGCGGGCTTCCTGTTCCGCACGACGGAAAAGATCAAGCACGACTACCCGCATCTGCCCGCTTTTGAGGGCTACGACGAGCTTTTAGCGGCCATCGAGCAGGTCATCCGCGCATAAGGGAAAAACAAATATCCAGCTCGAATGAAATAATATTCGTTCAAAATTTGTTTATTTTGACGATTGACTTTTTTCTCCAAAAAATTATTATAATCAGGCGAAACGCAGGGGAAATTCTCCTGCAAGGCAAACATTTGTGAAAAAAATAGGAGGAGAAAAATGTTTAGCTTTCTGATCTGCCTCGCATTGCTGATCGGCGGCTACTTCGTTTACGGTGGCATCGTCGAAAAGACCTTCGGCCCTGACGACCGTGAAACGCCGGCTGTCAAGATCAACGATGGCGTGGACTACATGGTTCTGCCGCAGTGGAAGCTGTTTATGATCCAGCTTCTGAACATCGCGGGTCTCGGCCCTATCTTCGGCGCTTTGAGCGGCGCTCTGTGGGGCCCTGTGGTTTTCCTGTGGATCACCTTCGGTACGATTTTTGCCGGTGCGGTTCACGACTATTTCTCCGGTATGATGAGCGAGCGTAACGAAGGCGCTTCCATCTCCGAGATCTCCGGTATCTACCTCGGCGGCGCGATGAAGAACGTCATGCGTGTGTTCAGCGTGGTGCTGCTCGTCATGGTCGGTACGGTCTTTGCGGTCGGCCCTGCCGGTCTGATCCAGCTGCTGTTCACCAACGGCGGCAGCACCGGCATTGTGGCCAGCAAGCTGTTCTGGCTGGTCCTGATCCTGATCTACTACTTCATCGCAACGTTCCTGTCCATCGACAAGATCATCGGTAAGATTTACCCCCTGTTCGGTATCTGCCTGATCATTATGGCGCTCGGCGTGGCTTTGGGTATCTTCACCAAGGGCTATGAGATCCCCGAGATCTGGAACAACTTCGCCAACCTCCACCCGCAGGGCACTCCGATCTGGAGCTTCATGTTCATCACCGTCGCCTGCGGCGCGATCTCCGGCTTCCATGCCACGCAGAGCCCCCTGATGGCTCGCTGCATGAAGAGCGAGAAGCAGGGCCACTTCGTCTTCTACGGCGCAATGGTCTCTGAGGGTATCATCGCTCTGATCTGGGCTGCTGCCGGCTGCGCTCTCTACACCGGCGAAGAGCTCCTCGCTCTCGGCGGCGGCGGTTCCACCGCTGTTTACGATGTCTGCTCCAAGACCATGGGCGGCGTGGGCATCGCGCTCGCCATGCTCGGCGTTATCGCCTGCCCCATCACCTCCGGTGATACGGCGTTCCGTTCTGCCCGTCTTGTTCTGGCCGACTGGTTCCACATGGAGCAGAAGAGCTGGAAGAACCGTCTGATCCTCTGCGTGCCCGTCCTCGGCATCGGCGCGATCCTCGGCATCGGCAACGCCCTCGGCAAGATCGACTACACCATCATTTGGCGTTACTTCAGCTGGACGAACCAGACCCTCGCCATGATCGTTCTGTGGGCCGCTTCCATGTACCTCTTCTATGATAAGAAGAACTACTGGATCACCGCTGTTCCCGCTACCTTCATGAGCGCTGTGTCCGTGACGTACTTCTTGCTGGGCAACGAGTGCCTCGGCCAGTTCCTGAATACCAAGACTGCTGATGGCGCGACCGTTTACAACACTGCTGTTGCTTACCCCATCGGTATCATCGCCGCTATCGTGTTCCTTGGCATCTTCCTGTACACCATCAAGAAGCGCCACACCCAGCCTCACTACGAGACGCTGCACAAGTAAACTATTCGTAGAGCGGTGGGAGAATGCTCTCCCACCGCTTTTTTCAAATTTTGGAGGAGCTTTATGATTTTTGCACCTGTGCGCCTTGGCGAAACGAGTCTCAACGCCGAAGCTGTCGCCGCGGACAAGAAGTCCTGCAAGCGTTTCGGCCCCTGCGGCGTGGGGAAAGAGGCGCTGTTTTTGAATAGCTATTTTATCGACCGGCGCTACTATGTCGCCTTTTCGTCGGTGCGCCGCGTCTTCAAGCGCGTGGCGATGAGCCAGGGCGGCTTTTCGGGCAAGGGCGTGTTCGGCGCGATCCCCTATCTCGTGGTGCAGTATGACGGCGGGAAGGAAAAGCAGTGTACCTTCAAGCGCGAGGAAGACGTGGACGCGATGCTCGCCTATATCGGGGAAGTGCATCCCGAGATCCCGACGCTGAGCGTCGGCGGCGAGCAGCGCTTGGAGCAGAAGGCAAAGGAAGAGGCTGCGCGCTATCTTTCCGAGCTGACGAGCGACGCGCAGAGCGCGAAAGAAGAGCTGGAAAAGGCGCAGAAGTTCCTCTCCGGTTACCCTGAGCTGACAGGGCAGCTCTCCAAGGCAGCCAGAGCCAAGCGTGTGAACCAGCATACGAACCCCGCCTACCGCTGGGTCGCGCTGGCCATCGTGCTGGCGGGCGCAGCGGCGCTGGTGTACGGCATCATCTCGTGGCGCAACGGCGGAGATTTCGGCATGTATTTTGCCCTCTTCGGCTTTGCGGCGATCTTTTTCTTTTCCGGCGCGCACGTGCTGCCCACGGCGAAGAACAACAAAAAGGCCGTCGCCCGCGCCTGGGAAGAGGCACAGGCCAACCTTGCTCACGTCCTGCCGGACGATTTTCCGCTGCCGGCGCGCTATGCGCACCCTGTCGTGCTCACGCGCATGATCCGCATCCTGCGCGAGGGCCGCGCCCAGAGCGCAGATGAGGCGCTCGAGGTGCTGAAATCTGACCTCAAGGCGCTCAACGCCGACGTGCAGGTCTCGCAGGAGGAATACGACGAGGTCGTCGCGATCAAGTCGATGTTCCTGCTGAGCGATTATCAGTGAGCGGATATTGATTCATTTCGTCAAAAAGCCCATGGATTTTGCAAACCCATGGGCTTTTTTCTGTCGCCTGGCAAGTGAATATAAGAGCAGTAAAAGAAAAATGCTTGCAAAGCGATCGCTTTGCAAGCATTTTTTATCTCTTTTTGCTCTTTGCCGTGGGCTTTGGCTTGGCCCAGCCGGATTTGCGCTTAAAGTTTTTCGGCTTGTCAGTGCCGCTGCTCTTCGGGCTCTGCCCGCCGCGGGGCGCGTCGTTTCTGCGGCCGCCGGTCTGAGCGGCGGAGGGCTTTTTGCCGCCGCCGGATTTGCCGTGCGGCATCGCGCGGTCATCGCCGTACGGGCGGACAAGGCACTTCGGCCCGTAGCCGATGAGATCCTCGCGTCCGGCCTTTTTGAGCGCCTCGATGACGAGCTTTTTCTTGTCGGGGCGGAACCACTGGAGCAGCGCGCGCTGCAATTCCTTGCCGTGCGGTGTCGTCTCGGCGAAGACAGGTGTCATATCGCGCGGGTCGATGCCGGTGTAGTACATGCAGGTCGAGAGCGTACCGGGCGTGGGGTAGAAGTCCTGCACCTGCTCGGGTTTGTGACCCGTGGAGTGCAGAAATTCCGCGAGCTGCACGGCGTCCTCGAGTGTGCAGCCGGGGTGGGACGACATGAGGTAGGGAACGAGATACTGCTCGCGCCCGTTCTTCTCGTTCACGGAGCGGTATTTGTCCCAGAATTTTTCAAACACGTCGAAGTGCGGCTTTCCCATGTAGTCGAGCACGCCTGCCACGCAGTGCTCGGGCGCGACCTTGAGCTGGCCGGAGATGTGGTATTTGACGAGCTCGGACAAAAAGGGACTTCCCTTGTCCTCGAGCAGATAGTCATACCGGATGCCCGAGCGGACGAAGACCTTCTTCACGCCGGGGATCGCGCGAAGACGACGCAGTAGCTCGACATATTCCGAGTGGTCGGGATCGAGATTTTTGCAGGGGTAGGGGGCGAGGCAGTTTTTATTGCGGCACATGCCGCGCTTCAGCTGATCCTTGCACGACGGGTGGCGGAAGTTGGCGCTCGGACCGCCGACGTCGTGGACGTAGCCCTTGAACTTCGGGTCGTGGGTGAAGCCCTCGACCTCGCGCACGCAGGATTCGATCGAGCGCGAGGTGATCATGCGCCCCTGATGGAACGCCAGCGAGCAGAAGTTGCATCCGCCGAAGCACCCGCGGTTGTGCGCGACGGAAAAGCGCACCTCCTCGATGGCGGCGACACCGACGAGAGCGTCGTACATCGGGTGCACCTCGCGCATGTAGGGGAGCTCGGCGACCTCGTCGAGCTCTTCGCGCGAAAGCGGCATCGCGGGCGGATTGACGACGAGCGTGTCACGCCCGTGCGCCTGCCAGAGCGCTTTGCCGCGAATGGGGTCGTGCTCCTCGTATTCGAGCTTTGTCGCGAGCGCGTAGGCGTGCTTGTCCCCGCACACCTCTTCATATGACGGGCACTCGACATGGTCGAAGGCGCAGACTTCGGGCGTGCGCGTCACAAACGCTGTGCCGCGAATATCTGTCAAGGTATCCGCCTTTTCGCCCTTGGAGAGCCGGCGCGCGATCTCGCGCGTGGCGTATTCGCCCATGCCGTAAACGAGCAGGTCGGCCTGCGCGTCGAAAATGAGCGCGCGGCGGACCTTATCGTCCCAGTAGTCGTAGTGCGCAAAGCGGCGCAGGCTTGCCTCCAGTCCGCCGACGACGATGGGGATATTGCCGAAGGCCTCGCGGCAGCGGTTGGCGTACACGATGGTCGGGCGGTCGGGCCGCAGGCCCATGCGGCTGCCGGGGGAGTAGAGGTCCTGCGTGCGGCGCTTTTTTGCCGCCGTGTAGTGCGCGACCATCGAGTCAATGTTGCCGCCGCCGATCATCACGCCGTAGCGCGGGCGGCCCATCGCGCGGAAGGCGTCCGCGCTGTGCCAGTCCGGCTGGGCGAGCACGGCCACGCGGTAGCCCTCGTGCTCCAGCACGCGTGCGATGATCGCCGTGCCGAAGCTCGGGTGGTCGATATACGCATCCGCCGTGACGACGAGGAAGTCATAGTAGTACCAGCCGCGCTCGACCATCTCGTCCTTCGAGACCGGCAGAAAAGCCTTTTCGATCTTCTTTTTCTTCATTTTTCGATAACTTCCTGCAATCTCTTCCAGCAGGATTCCTCATCGTATTCGAAATTCTTCTCAAATGTGACGCTTTCCGCGTCCTTATGAACGGGGTGGAAGCCCCACTTTTCCGCGCAGTGGAGGCCGACCAAATTGCTCTTAGCGATGCGGCCGGTCGAGAGGATGGAGCAGCCATGCGAGCGCGCGTAAGAGAGTGCCTGACCGACGAGCTTTTCGCCGAGGTCGCGCTTCTGCGCGTCCTCCTCGAGCCAGAATTCGCCGATCGTGCCCACACCGCCGCGGCAGGAGACAACGCTGACCGCACCGATGACATCGCCGCCGTGCATCACGTCGAAATGCCCCGCTTCGCCCGAGGAGCGGTAGTAGATACCGCCCTCAAAACCCTTCGGGTCGTTGACCCACGGCTGCTTGCGGATGGTGGCGATGTCATCGCCGAGGTGGGACGCGTCGTCGCGGAAGACGACATTAAAACTCCCGTTTTCGTATTCGAGCTTGGCGACGGCAGTATTTTCCGCGTGGCCGGTCTTGTCGATTTCGTGCAGCGTCATGCCCTGAAGTGTGCCGACGATGATGCGCATGGCCATGCCGTGGGAAAAGACGGCGACCGTGCCGTTCGGGTGCGCCTCGGCGATCTCTGTGAGCGCCTTGCGCATCCGCTCGCGCACCTCGGCAAAGCTTTCACAGCCGGGGACGTGCCAGTTCTGCGAGTCGTTGCTGAAATTCGCGAGCTGTTCGGGATCGGTGCGCTCAAGCTCGGCCCAGGGCGTATCCTCCCAATAGCCGACGTCGATCTCGCGCAGCGCGCGGACGGTGCGCAGCGGCAGACCGTGCGTTTTATAGATGGAAAGCGCCGTGATCATTGTGCGGAAGCGGTCGCTTGAGTAAACGGCGTCGAATTTTGTATCGGCAAAGCGCTTTGCGAGCGCGGCGATCTGGCGGTAGCCGCGGTCGGTGATGGTGCTGTTGTACCAGCCATGCGCGCGGCGATAGAGGTTGCCCTCAGCCTCGGCGTGGCGGATGAGATAAATCGTGGTCATATGGTTCTCCTTCATGCTTACTTTTTCTCATTTTCATTATAGGCCGAAAAGAGGCATTCAGCAAGGGCGATTTGCGGCAAAAATTGCCGCGTATGACGCAATCTTGTGTGGACAGACTAAGCGCGTGAGCAAAGGAGTGATCGATATGTGTGATACCGCATTCTGGCGCGGTATGGCTGCCGGCATGGCCGCCGGCGCGATCATCGGCATGACCGTCGCAGAAAAGCGCAAAGCCATGAAGACCTGCGTGGGCCGCACCATGCAGCAGATGGGTACCGCCGTGGACGGCGCGCTGAGCGACTTAATGCACCGGTGAAATAGACGCGAGAGCGCAAAGAAAGGGCGGGAGCTTTAGCTCCCGCCCTTTCTCATTATTTCCTTGCTATCCTGCTTGCTTTTATCCTTAGATGACGCCGTACTCCTTGAGGAGCTTTTCAATGTCGGTGCCTTCGATTTTGCCGAGAGCTTTCTTGACGGCCATCTTTTCCATGAAGCCCATATCCATGTCGGTGGCCTTCTTGCCGTCGCGCAGCTTGACAGTTGCGTTGAGCAGGTCACGCACATCATACACGCTGCCCCAGACCTCGGGCACGCCGCGGTCGACGTTCAGCAGCGTATAGACGGCCTCCATGCCGGTGCGCATGGAATACTCGGTGGTGAAGATCGTGTCGCGCGGGGTCTCGGCGAACTGGCCGAGGAAGGCGAAGTTGACGCTGCCCTCGGGCACGACGTTCGGGCGGTCGCCGTAGGCGCGCGGCATGAAGAACGCGTCGATATACGGCATCATGACGGGCACGGTGTTGGCGCTGTTCGTCGCGAGCTCTTCGATCTGGTCCTCGGGCACGCCGATGTGGTACAGCCACTCCATGCAGATCTCCTTGCCGGTGCACTCGCGCATGGGCTTTTTGATATAATCGCCTGGCTTGTCGGTGAAGAGGGAGTAGACCCAGACGAGGCAGTGGTCCTTGGGCTGCGTGCGGAACTGCGGCTGGCGGTTGATGGTCCAGCTCATCAGCCAGGAGGAATCCTTCACGGTGACGATGCCGCCGGTGACGACATGGCCGGTGAACGGGTCGCGCTTGCAGATATTCTTGATATAGGGGATGATCTTCTGGTCGAGGGTCTCGACGGTGGCGCTCATCCAGTTGGTCTGCTCAGGGTCGTGGCAGAACTTGTCGGGATGACCGAAGGACGGGTCCTGCGCGGCGATCTTGCGCCACATATCCCAGCCGCCGCCCTCTTTGAGCTCGGTGTTGTACGCGGCGGGCTCGTTCTGGCTGCCCATGGAGGAGTTTTCGACGCAGCCGCCGTTGGTGATGAAGACGAGGTCATTTTCGGTGAGGTCGATGGCTTCCTTCTTGCCGTCGCGGATGACGTCGATGCGCTTAGCGAGCTTGTGCTTGGGGTCAGAGCAGTCGAATTCGACATTTGCGACCTGCACGCCGTAGTGGAACTGAACGTTGTGGCTCTCAAGGTACTTGACCATCGGGAGGATCATGGACTCATACTGGTTGTACTTCGTAAAGCGAAGCGCCGTGAAGTCGGGAAGACCGCCGATGTGGTGGATATAGCGCTGGATATAGAGCTTCATCTCGAGCGCGCTGTGCCAGT
>ERZ773146.2357-NODE-2357-length-12882-cov-7.394870_pt1 | contig 12882 bp, 12 predicted proteins | sample MGYA00580847_ERZ773146 | MGnify/ENA primary metagenome ERZ773146 (study PRJEB29015, sample SAMEA2737830) | human gut metagenome | biome: human gut; feature: human-associated habitat; material: faeces | place: China | collected 2012 ...
GTGGGACGACGAAATCGAATTCTAACGAATGACCGATTTCTGTCCCACTCTCTCTTAGTTCGATTCCTCTAAGAGGTCTTGGATTCTGTCCAAATATTGGTTGTCTGTCACTGCCATCACACGCACCCCTTCTGGCCAGATAAAATCGGGACTAATCTGAATCTGAAGTGGTTGGTCTTCCGCATTTCGATAACCAATAATATTGAGATGGTACTCCTCTCTGACTGCCAAGTCTTGAAGGCTTTTGCCTACCCAGCTAGCTGGGACTGTAAACTCAGCTACCACCACTTCTTCATCCAACTGAAAAACTTCAATCCCATGTTGGAAGAGAATCATCTTAGCTAGGGACATCCCTGCTTCTACCTCTGGTAGGATGACCAAATCAGCCCCAATTTTCTCAAGGACTTCCTTGGTCACTTCATTCTTGACCTTGGCAATGACGTGCTCGACGCCAAGGGCCTTACAGTGCATGACAGCCAGTACACTGGACTCTAGGTTTTCACCCGTCGCGATGACGACTGTGTCACAATTCCCAATATCTGCCGCATCCAGGAGGTCCAACTCCGTAATATCCCCGACAATTCCAGTTGTAATCATGGATTCATACTGGTTGATCACATCTGCGTGATCGTCAATGGCAATAATATCCACATCCTGGTCCTGCAGCGTTTTTAGGACACTCTGTCCAAAAATTCCTAATCCTAAAATTCCAATGGTTCGATTCGCCATAAGTTTCTCCTATCCGATAATGATGTCTGCCTTGGCATACTGCAAGGTATCTGCCTTCTTGGCTTGGTAATTGTTCAAGCTGACCATGAGGGTCAAGGGACCGATCCGTCCAATAAACATGAGGACCATGATAATGCCTAGTCCCGCTCCATTTAAGGTCGAGGTTACATTGGCGGTCACTCCCACTGTCGCTAGAGCGGATACCACCTCAAAGACCAAATAAATAAAGCGTTGGCCATCCGGCGTCACCAAACAGATTCCTAATAGCCCCACTAAGAAGGTCAACTGGAAAATCACCGCTGTCCCAAAGGAACGTTGAACAAGGTCCGGTGAAATTGTTCGTTTTCCTAAGTTGGTATGTGGTAGCCCCAACAGTTCCTTCCGAGCCAGGAGCAAGAGGACCAGGAAGGTGGTGATCTTCATGCCCCCTGCTGTCCCGCCTGGTGCCCCGCCTAGAAACATCTGCAAGAGATAGATGAAGAGCGTCACTGGCCGGACTGCTGTATAATCTAAGGAGGCAAAACCAGCTGTCCGCATGCTGACGGTTTGGAAAAAGCTGACTAAAATTTTCTCTCCTAAGGGGAGGGCCCCAATGGTTGCCGGATTATCAAACTCGGTCAAGAGACTGGTTACTGTCCCAAAGAGGAGGATCGCAGCTGTTAACCAGAGAACCACCTTGGTATGGAAGCGTAAGGTCCGCCGTCCTGATTGATTGCGGGCCTTGGTGGCGAGGTCAAACCAGACCATAAAGCCCAAGCCCCCCGTAATAATAAGGGCAGACAAGGTCAGGTTCACCAGCCAATCGGTCTGGAAACTCATCATGCTATCTCCCCCAAAATTATCAAAGCCCGCATTACAAAAGGCGGAAACCGCGACAAAGATGGAGTTAAAGATTCCATGGCCCCAGCCAAAGCGAGGAATGAAGCGAATCATGAGGAGCAAGGCCCCGAGTCCTTCGATGGTAAAGGTGGTAATGAAAATAGAACGGACAAAACGAGCCAAGCTCTGGTTATTGCTAAAGCCAAAGCTATCCCGAATGGTCTGCCGGTCCTTGTAGCTGAGCTTTTGACGGCTTTCCATAAAGAAGAGACCGATAAAGGTCAAGATCCCCAGGCCACCAATCTGAATCAAGAGCATACAGATCAACTGCCCCCAGGCATTATAGGTCGAAGCCACTGACTGGGTAAAGAGCCCCGTTACACAGACCATAGAGACTGCTGTAAACAGGTGGTCGATATAACCTGCTTTTGAGCTTGCTTGCTGGACAAAAGGCAGACTCAATAAGAAAGAGCCGATCAAGATAACCAAGGCAAAGCTGAGAAAGATTCGCCTTGCCGGAGACAGGCTTTTAATCTTAGACTGCCATTGTTTAAAAAATAATTTGACTAACATAGCTTCATTGTATCATAAAAAGTGAATAGACCTACAAGTGATGAACCATTTCTAGGCATAATTCTAAGGCTTTCTCAAATGCTTCAGACCCCCAGTCACGCTGGTCATAATTTTCCAGGTCTGCAAGAGAATCTGCGGTAAATAGGAGCAAGCCCCAAACCGCATCACGAAGCTGGGCTACTGCTGCCAGTGAGGCGCACTCCATCTCCACCACACTACACCCTTCTTCAATGCGATAGGCTACCTTGTCGGGCGTTTCTCTATAAAAGCCGTCCGTCGACCAAGTCATGACCTCTTGATAGGGAATGGACGCTTGTTTTAGAACCGTTTCAATGGCAGTCAGTGCTCGACGATCCACTTCTATATACCGAGAAGGCGCCACATAATGGTAACTAGCTCCCTCATCTCGCAAGGCCTTGGTCGGAATCAAAAAGGCATTTTCTTCCATGTCCACCAAGACGCCACAGCTACCTGCCGAAATAATCTTCTCCACCCCGTAGCCAATCAACCAATCCATGAATTGGGCAGCAGGGGCTGATCCAACTGGCGCTTGGGCCAAGCAGATTTCCTCTCCTTTACGCTCTATGACATAGACCGGATAGGTCTTGGTAGCGGAGACAAAGCTAGCTACTTGTTTGGCTCCGACAGCTTTCGCAAAGCGATCAATCTCATCCTCTAAGAAAGCATAAACGCATTTTTCAGGCAAGTGCAGGTCTAACCCCTCATGAGTCGGCATAATGACTGCCTGTGGGTTATCATCAAACTCTAAAATCGGAATGTCATGTTTATGAATCATCCGCTACCTCCAAACTTCTTTTGAACATTATATAAGTCCATCTAGCCTGTGTCAAGAAAAGATAGCAAAAGGAACTAATTCCCTTCCATAGCAACTCCCTTTCTAATGAATACCTCCAACTATGATATAATGGGGACAGTACAAGGGAGGAAACCAATGTTACAAGAACTAGCTTTTACAGGTCAATGGAGACACTATCAAAAACGCGTTCTCGATAAGAGTGACGCTTTTATGGCGGATGGGCACCTGCATTTGGTAGCGGCTCCTGGCTCTGGGAAAACAACCTTAGGTATCGAATTTATACGACGCTTTGGGCAACCAACCCTGATCTTAGCACCTACGGTCACGATTCGTCAACAATGGGTCGACCGGATTATCCAGGCATTTTTGAAAGATGAAAGCCAAGCGGAGCAACTGATTTCTCAGGACCTCAAACATCCTAAGTTGATTACAGTGGCTACCTATCAGGCCCTACACAGTGCCATGAATCAAATCGTCGGCCAATCACAAGTTGAGGATACCGATGACCAGGCAGAGATTGAAACCTTTGATTTTAAAGGCTTTGATATCTTTTCTACCTTTAAAACGATTTCACTCGGGACCCTTTGTTTGGATGAATGTCACCACCTTCGCAATGAATGGTGGAAGAGCTTGGAAGCCTTTCGTCAAGCCTTCCCTGACTTAAAGATGATTTCCCTCACTGCTACCCCTCCCTATGAAGGGGACCCCGCCCTTTGGGAACGCTATATCCGCATGTGTGGTGAGATCGATGAGGAAATTACGGTTCCCGAATTGGTCAAGGAAGAGACCCTTTGTCCCCACCAAGACTATGTCTACTTTGCCTTTCCAACCAAGGAAGAGCAGGCTCAGTTGGATGCCTTTAGCCAACAAAAGAATGCCCTCTTGCAACAACTGACTTCAGACCCCCTCTTTTGCCAATACCTACAATCCTGTCAGGCCTTATCAGGTCAGATTAGTGATGATGAGTTGCTCAATGAACCCAAGTATCTCTCTGCTATCCTGATCTTTCTTCGGAGCAAGAGAATTGCCTTTCCCCAACGTTTCCAGGACCTTCTTGGAGCCAAAAAACTTCCTGCTTTCACCCTAGACTGGCTTGAAATTCTCCTGCAAGGTCTGCTCTTTCAGGTGCCTCACTGGTACAATCTACCAGAAGAATACGAAAAGCAACTCCTCCATGAATTAAAAGCAGCGAGCTTGATCGATCGAAAACAAGTCAAACTGGTCCGCAATAAAAAACAAGACCTCCTGCTGAACCAATCCCTGGGAAAACTCAATGCGGTTCGAGAGATTTTCAAGGCAGAATACCAGGCTCTTGGAAGCCAACTGCGCCAACTGGTCTTAACAGACTACATTCGTCAAGACTTTGAAGTTCATCTAGGGGATAAGGACGCCCAATTCACTCAATTGGGAGTGCTCTCGTATTTTGAATCCATTCGTAGAGAAAGCATAGAGATAACGACTCCTCCTGCCATCGCTGTCCTAACAGGTAGTATCGTCATCATCCCGACAGTTGCTAAGGCAGAACTAGAAGAGCTTCTAGGAGCGAATCGGCTGACTTACCAAAGTGTCGGCCAATTATCCCCTGATGATTTTCTCAAGGTTCGCTTGGTTGGCTCTCAACATGATTTAGTGACAGCTGTAACCCAACTCTTTCAAGAAGGGCTCATCCAAGTCGTGATTGGAACCAAGTCTCTTCTAGGAGAAGGCTGGGATGCTCCTTGTGTCAACTCCCTGATTCTAGCTAGCTTTGTGGGGAGTTTTATGCTCAGTAACCAAATGCGAGGTCGTGCCATCCGAGTGTGGCCCCAAGATCCAAATAAGACCAGTAATATCTGGCATTTAGTCTCTATCAATCTTTCCCTAAAGAAATGGTATGAAAAGTCAGATCTTGAAAAGGAAGAAATTGAAGCTATCACTGATCAGCTGAAACAATATAGTCCTGATTTAGAGCTCTTAGAGAGACGGATGAAGCAATTTTTAGGTCTCCATTACAAGGAGCCCTTCATCGAATCCGGTATCGAACGCCTAGCCTTTGACAATATCCGCTATACCAAAAAACAGTTGCAAAAACTCAATGAAGAAACCTTAGAGCGCTCCACCCATCGTCAAGAACTCCGAGACGGCTGGCAATCAGCCCTGCCGATTCTGGAGAATATGGAGATTGCAAATGAAGTCCAAGTGGATAAACACTTCCTACCTTTGGCCCTATTTTTTGACGCTAAAAAGCTAGCTCGTTGGCTGACGGCCGCTGCTTTGACCGATGCTTTCGCCAACCTTTTTTACTATTCACATAGAGGAGGAGGGAATAAAGCGTCTCTAATTCTTCTATTCTTCCTAGCTGTTTTCGCTCTCCTTGCTTGGCTCCGCTACTATCTCTATAAGAGTCCTTATAAACGGCTAGAAGTGTTTGGCCAGGCCATTCACCAAGCCCTCCTCCTTTCAGGTCAGATTCAGACCCAAGAAACCCGCATCCAAGTCCTACGAGATAGAAAGGATGCCATCAACACGCTGATCTATTTGAAGGGCGGAACCATGAGGGAGAAGGAACTCTTCTCACAAACCATGATCGAGTTTTTCGCACCGATTGAAAATCAACGTTACATCCTGAAAGCACAGGAAAAAGTGTCCGATCAGACAGAATATTTCGCTGTACCAAGCCTCTTTGACAAACGGAAAGAGGATGCGCAAGCCTTTCTTGAGCAGATCCGAAAGAGCCTAGGCAAGTATGACCTCGTCTATACCCGGAGCGCTGAAGGCCGTGCTATTCTTTTAGATGCACGCATCAAGGCACTCGCCAACAAACAAGAGCGCACCTTCACCAAGAAGCAAGTGATGTCAGATTTGAAATAATCGTTTATGTAACTAAAAAGAGGCTGGGACAAAAGTCCTAGCCTCTCAATTGTCTTTGGATTGTCGAGCAAGACGCAGTGGTTGAGTGGGCTCTACTACGCTGATTTCATCAGCTTTTACAGCCCTACTCAACTGTGCGGAGGTGGGACGACGAAATCGAATTCTAACGAATTACCGATTTCTGTCCCACTCTCTTTTCGTTATTCTATCACAATCATAGCCTTAATTGTCTTGCGTTCATCCATATCTTTATAGGCTTGATCAATTTCGTCCAAGCTATAGCTATGGGTGAAGACGCGTCCAGGATTGATGTCGCCATCAAGGACAGCCTTGAGCAAGAACTGCTTGTCATAGGTGGTAACAGAGGCTGCTCCACCTGCCACGGAAATGTTTTGGGCAAAGGTTGATCCAAGCGCACGATTATTATAGTGAGGCACACCTACAAAACCTAAACGCCCCCCATTGTGAAGGACCCCAAGGGCTTGATCGACAGCTGCTGCAGTACCGACACATTCAAGGGCGGCATCTGCTCCTCCTCCAAGGATTTCACGAACCTTGGCAATTCCTTCTTCACCCCGCTCTGCTACAACAGCTGTTGCACCAAATTCCAAAGCCATTTGTTGGCGGTCTTCGTGACGGCTCATGAGGACAATTTGCGATGCTCCTCGCATCTTAGCAGCAATCACAGCACATTGACCCACAGCTCCATCCCCGATGACCACGACTTTGTCACCTGGTTTCACATCTGCGACACGCGCCGCATGGTAACCCGTCGGCATAACATCTGCTAGCGTCAAGAAGGATTTAAGCATGGCTTCGGTATAATCAGACGGTTGCCCCGGGATTTTGACGAGAGCCCAGTTGGCATAGTCGAAGCGCATGTACTCCGCTTGCACCCCGTCAGACCAGTTGGTCCCAATATGGCGGTCACAAGTCCCATCATAGCCTGCACGACAAGCATCACACTCACCACAGCCATGGGTGAAAGGGGCGATCACAAAGTCACCCGGTTTCACCGTTGTAATAGCCTCACCGATTTCTTCCACGATCCCAATAGCTTCGTGACCACTATTTTGGTGGCCTACTTCAATATCTGGATTGCGGTATCTCCAGAGATCAGAGCCACAGACACAGGTACGCACAATACGGAGAATGACATCATCTGGTGCTTCGATCTGCGGACGCTCCACTTCTACTAGACCAACTTGTCCAGCTTTTGTATAGACTGTTTTCTTCATAGGAACAACCTACTTTCTATTGCTTACTTAACTATAGTATACACTTTTTAACAAGAAATCGCTCACATCAAACACTCCCAATTACGGTCATATTTAGTTACTTAATCATATTTTTTTCCATACTTCTTTTCAAGCATTTTCTTAACTAGATATGGCATCTTGACATTCTCTCGACCTTTTTTAGCAATCAATTTTTTGACGAAATCAGGCATCTGAATATCTTCTGCCTCTTCTAAAATCTTTCCTGTGTTTGAAGGAGCTTCCAACTCATCAAAAGTCTCTAGTTGAGGTTGAAAGTAACAATAGTCACCGTCTATATGAGACTGAATGGTTGAAAGAAGGGCTTTAATCAATCGAGAATCACTATTTGGCATAGGAGGACGGTGATAGGTCACACCAAGCTCATGACAAAGCTCCTTACACTCCACATCATTATCAAAAAGAACCTCAATATGCTCACTAATAAAAGCTATCGGGACAAAAATATAGTGGTCAGGGTGTTCCTTCTCATCACGAAGGTATTCTAAGACATCAGGCTTAATCCAAGGAATACCAATATCACTTTCACTCTGCCATGTATTGGTATACTGGTCTTCTTCAAGGCCTAAAATTTCCACAATCAAGCGAGTATTGTCATAAATCTGATCGATATAAGGATCGCCAAAATCAAGTGCCAAAACTGGGACACTATGAGCTGAAAAAATCACCTTATAGCTGTCATCTCTAATTTGATCTAAAATATTTCGAATCTCATCAGCCCAATAGTGGAGAAGTGAAGGTTCTTGGTACCACTCCTTGATAATTTGGAACCTAATCTGCTCACTATCTAAAAATTTCTCATATCCCATGACAGAATAGTAAGAATAATGGGGCTCTAAAATCAAGCACAAACATTCTTCAATTCCGTCATTCTCCATCTCTTTGATTACATCAGTGATAAAAGGGCGGGAAAATTTATTAGCAAAGTATACGGATGCGTGTTCTCCAAGAGAAGAAGCAACCAAATCCACTTTTTTCTCTAGTTATCCTTTGGAGTGGAGTTCCACCAATTCGTACGTAATTGTCATATAAAGTCTGAATTTCATGTGGTTCAGGACGAACACCACGCCGGATATTCGTGAAAAACTCCGCTACTCCTTCATAGGTAATCTCTTCAGGCGACCCAAAAGTCATCATCAACACAGCTCTTTTACTCATAATTACTCCTTGTTCCACGTTTGTTCTATTTTAGCACGAAAAGGCATACTTTAGAGAGTTTAGTGTCAAAAAAACTCCTAGAGAAGCCTCTAAGAGTTTAAAAACAAACCTTAATGCTGGTGATGATCATGTCCGCTCTGACTCTCTATGGCATGGATATCCCGTTTATGGCAGGCATGACTATCTTGATCGCTATCCACTTCAATGGTAATATTATGAAAGCCAATGTCCTTTAGATGATGACGGATAGCTGTTTTACTCGCTTCCATGTCTTCTATCTGCTTGAGACAAACATGAACAATGGCATTTTTTTCCAAACCATCCATGGTCCATAGATTAAGCTGATTGATACTAGCGACATTGTCCAACTGCTCTAAGTCATTCTTAACTTGCTTGATATCTACCCCTTCTGGCACAGCATCCAAGAAAATCTTAAGGGTGCTCCAAAAACGTGGAAGAGCTTTTGACAAGATAAAGAAGGAAATGACAAGGGACAAGAGGGGATCAAGGAAATACCAGTCCGTATAACGCAAAATAATGGCCACGACAATTACAGCTAGCCAACCCAGTGTATCCTCAAGGAAATGAAGACTCAGGATGGATTCATTCTTGGTCTGCCCCTTCCGGACAATGAGGCTAGCCGTTAAATTGATAGCAATGGCAATGACTCCCAACCAGAGCATGCCCTCATGATCCACTGCTTGGGGCTCAATGAATTTGCTGATATTTTCTAAAATAACGAGAGTGGAACCTGTAATGAGGATGACTGCCGTCAGGATGGCACCTAAGAGACTAAAACGCTTGTAACCCAAGGTATAGAGACTGTCCTCCTCACGGTTAGAGATACTTTCTAGAAAAGCAGAAATGCCAATAGCCAAGGCATCTCCCAAGTCATGGACGGCATCCGCTAAGATCGCACTGGAGCCAAAGAGACCACCAAAGATAAATTCGATAATGGCAAAACTAAAATTTAAGAGAAAGGCTAGCCAAACGGCAAATTTTGAACTCAATTTTTGACCTCCTTTGGTATATGGTATAATGGGAATAGATGATTCTCTCACTAGTATTATCTCCCACTCTATTTAGAAAGGATAGAAGCAAACCGTTCTCTGTGTCCGTTATTGAACAGTTTGTTCGAATTGTCTATATGAGCCAAACCGATCGACGAATTGCTAAAACAAAAAAAGCGATCTATACAGCCTTCTTACAACTGTTAAATAGCAAAGGCTATCAAGCGACGACTGTTCAAGATATTATTGATCTGGCAGATGTTGGACGCTCTACCTTCTACAGTCACTATGAAAGCAAGGAGCTCTTGCTAGACGAACTCTGCCACTATCTCTTCCATCATTTATTTGAAAGAGAGGCAAACCTTGCTGCAGAAGATTACTTGGCTCACATATTTCTTCATTTCCGAGAAAACCAAGATCACGTGACCAGCCTCCTTCTCTCCAAAAACGACTATTTTCTCCGTCAACTCCATAAGGAATTAGAAGCCCATGTCTTTCCGATGGTGGCGGATGATTTAAAAACAGCCCATCCTAGGATTCCCACTTCTTACCTCAAGCACTTTGTCGTTACTAACTTCATCGAAACTCTGACTTGGTGGTTGAAAAAAGGAAAATCTTATAACGAGCAAGAAGTTGTTAGCTTTTATTTAGACGTCATGGAAATGACAAGGAAACAAAAATAACTCATCATTATTCTAGCTAGAAAGGTAATCTTATGAACCTCCTTATTCTTCTTGGTATTTTTACAGCCTTCTTAGCCCTTGATTTTGCTCTTCTTCATTTATTAGCCAGTCTTTCAGAATTAAGAAAGGGTAAGAACACTCTAGGGAATCAGCTTCTCCTTATCGGAAGTAGCCTTGCGACCTTATCTCTCATCCTATACTACTTTTTGCCGATTGTCGCACTATCTCTTTGGCTGATTGGCTGTGGTTTGATTTGCTACGGAGCCTATTGGAATGGCAAGCATAAAGAAAGCTTCCATCCCGTCCACCATGTTATTCGGATTGGAATCGCTCTGGTGATTACGATTTTGTTAACCTTTCTCTAACAAAAAAAGGATCAAATGATCCTTTTTTTATATACACCTAACCTAAGATAATCATTCTTTAAAAATTATTTCTTGATAATACCTTCCTGAATCAAAAAATCACGCGCTACTTGATTAGCTGACTTGCCTTCCACACCCACCTGATAGTTCATCTGACTCATTTGATCTGCTGTAATTTTACCAGCTAGTTTATTAAGGACAGCTTCCAACTCTGGATGTTTTTTCAGTAATTCAGCTTTCAAAAGTGGTGCCCCTTGATAAGGCGGGAAGAGTTGCTTGTCATCTTCGAGGACCACGAGGTCATAGCGAGCAAGCTCGGCATCCGTTGAGTAGGCATCTGTTATCTGGATATCACCGGACTGGATAGCCTGGTAGCGAAGGGCTGGCTCCATGGTGGAGACTTCTAGATCCAGACCATAGACCTTCTGCAAGCCCTTGTTCCCATCCTCTCGATCATTAAATTCTAGCGTAAATCCTGCCTTGAGTTGTCCTTCCACTTTTTTTAAATCGGAAATGGTCTTGAGGTCATACTCTTGGGCAATTTTCTTAGGCACTGCGACAGCATAAGTATTCTGATAAGCCATGGGTTTGAGCAAGGCCAGATCGTCTTGTTTCTTGATCCCATCTCGGGCCGCTTGATAGACTGCTTCTGGATCATGGCCGACTTGAGGCGCCGGCTTGAGGAGACTCTCGGTCACGGTACCTGTAAACTCTGGATAGATAGCGATATCCCCTTTTTTCAGAGCTTCATAGAGGAAGGTGGTCTTTCCAAAATTTGGTTTGACGGTCACTGTCATATCCGTATTTTCTTCAATCAAGATCTTGTACATATTGGCTAGAATTTCCGGTTCAGGACCTAACTTACCAGCGATGACCAGGTTTTCTTTTTTCGGTTTGGGAAGAAGACTTGGTGTATAAGAAGCTCCTAATCCAATAACCATCACAGCAAAAGCTGCAAAGATGGTCCGCAACTTGGCCTTTTCCATCCATTTGAGAAGCAGGTTAAAGGCGATGGCTAAGAAGGCAGAAGATAGAGCACCGATCAAAATCAGACTGGCATTATTGCGGTCAATCCCCAGAAGGATAAAGGAACCAAGTCCCCCTGCTCCAATCAAGGCAGCAAGGGTAGCCGTCCCGATAATCATTACAGCTGCTGTCCGAATCCCAGACATGATGACGGGCATGGCCAAGGGAATCTCAAACTTCTTGAGTCGTTCCCACTTGGTCATCCCAAAGGCGACCCCTGCTTCTACGAGACTTGGGTCAATCCCTTGTAAACCGGTGATGGTATTTTGAAGGATGGGGAAAATGGCATAGATGACGAGAGCTGTCAAGGCCGGAAGTGTTCCAATTCCCATGATGGGAATGAAGAGCCCCAAAAGGGCCATGGAAGGAATGGTCTGGAAGATTCCAGCTAACTGTAGAACCCAGTTGCTGGCTCTCTTGCGAGTGCTTAAATAAATTGCCAGTGGAACAGCTAGAAAAATAGCAAGGAGCAAGGTCAGTAATGACAGTTGCAAATGTTGCCCTAGTGCAGTGAGCCAGTCTCCAAAACGTTCTTGAAAGGTTGCAAGTAGTTTAGACATGGTGAGCACCTCCAAATAAATCCGCAACAAAGTCGTTGGCTGGTTGGGCTAGAATGGTCTCAGCATTCGCCACCTGTACAATCTCTCCTTCTTGTAGAACCGCAATCCGATCGCCTAATTTCAAGGCCTCGTCCGTATCATGAGTCACGAAAATAGTCGTCATACCAAATTCTTTGTGCAAGTCTTTAGTAAGAGACTGTAGCTGCTTACGAGAAATAGCATCCAAGGCTGAGAAGGGCTCGTCCATCAATAGAATCTTTGGCTCTGCAATGATGGCCCGCACAATGCCGATTCGCTGTTGCTCCCCACCTGATAACTCGCTCGGTAACCGATGAGCATAATCTGTAGATGACAGACCCACCTTGTCCAAGAGTTCTTCTGTTTTAGAGGCTATTTGGCTTTGAGTCCAGCCCTTCATCTCAGGAATGAGAGCAATATTCTCAGCGACAGTTAGGTTTGGAAAGAGAGCGATGGCCTGAAGGACATAACCGGTACTGAGACGTAACTCTCGTTCATCATAGTCCTTGATGCGTTTTTCATCCATATAGATATTGCCATCTGTCGGCTCCAAAAGCCGATTGATCATCTTAAGCCAACTCAAAAATGAGGATGAACGACTTTATCAACTACATTATCTAATCACCCACGAAAAATGGGACGAAGCGATTACCTTCATGCAAAAAAAGCCTGTCCAAAATGTTCTGATGTCCTCCTATACCAACATTGCCCTGCTTCATCAGCAACGTCTTTCAAAAGAGCTATTCTCGTATTTCCAAGTAGCTCATGTCAACGAATTTTGGTCTTCCAACCATCTATTAAATTATCTGACTGCTGAGACTTATTTTCAGCTAGATATGCTCTATGCTGCCAGAGCCTATATGTTCATGGCGAACACGCAAACTCCATCCGGACGTTCCCCGCTCTATCTGACACGATTGGCGGAGATCGAATACAGAAGGGGAAAACGGGCTGCCAGCCTCAAATATGTGGCCTTACTGGAGTCTACCTTATTCTA
>ERZ773146.2369-NODE-2369-length-12836-cov-7.682263_pt1 | contig 12836 bp, 10 predicted proteins | sample MGYA00580847_ERZ773146 | MGnify/ENA primary metagenome ERZ773146 (study PRJEB29015, sample SAMEA2737830) | human gut metagenome | biome: human gut; feature: human-associated habitat; material: faeces | place: China | collected 2012 ...
TGTAATCTTTGGTGATGGTATCCTTTGTACCCATAGGTTTCACCACCTTCGATCTGTTTATGTGATCAGAGTAGTTTATTATCTGATCCAGTTACAGGGTATCATACATTTTGGTGTTTGAGAAGCGGATATCTGATATTTTATCATTTTTGTAGCTTGCGGAGATTTGTTTGATAACATTCTTACATAAGATTTATCTAGATTTTGTAGTGGTGTCTTGCCAGCGGCCCTTTTTCAGTGTTAAAATAATATCATCAAAAGAACAGGGAGAATGAAATCAATGTACGATTATCTTATCGTAGGTGCCGGTCTTTACGGTGCGGTTTTTGCACAGGAGGCGAAGCGTGCCGGGAAGTCAGTGTTTGTGATCGACAAGCGTCCGCATATTGCGGGAAATGTATATACAGAGAAGGTGGAAGGGATCAACGTGCATAAATACGGTGCGCATATTTTCCATACCAATAATAAGAAGGTCTGGGATTATATCACCCGGTTTGCCACCTTCAATCGTTTTACCAACAGTCCGGTTGCCAATTATCACGGGGAGCTGTACAGTCTTCCGTTTAATATGTATACCTTTAACAGAATGTGGGGCGTGGTGACTCCGGAGGAGGCTGCGGCAAAGATCGAGGAGCAGCGGCAGGCTGCAGGGATCACGGAACCTTCGAATCTGGAGGAACAGGCTATCAGTCTTGTAGGTACGGATATTTATGAGAAGCTGATCAAGGGCTATACGGAGAAGCAGTGGGGACGTCCATGTACGGAGCTTCCTGCTTTTATCATCAAGAGGCTTCCGGTGCGTCTGACCTTTGATAATAACTATTTCAATGCGTTGTACCAGGGAATCCCGGTGGGTGGTTATACGAAGATGGTTGCCAATCTGCTGGACGGTATCGAGGTACGGCTGAATGAGGATTATCTGGAGAAAAAAGAGCAGTACGATGCAATGGCGGAGAAAGTGATCTACACAGGTGCCATCGACGCGTATTTTGACTATAAGCTGGGTACTCTGGAGTATCGTTCCGTGCGTTTTGAGAATGAGACACTGGATAAACCTAATTTCCAGGGAAATGCAGCAGTGAATTATACGGATGTGGAGACTCCATGGACCCGTATCATCGAGCATAAATGGTTTGAGTTCGGAAAGGATGAGGAGGGTAATGATCTTCCGAAAACGGTGATCAGCCGGGAATACAGTTCCGAGTGGAAGCCTGGAGATGAGCCGTATTATCCGGTCAATGATGAGAAGAACGGAGCGCTTTACGGACAGTATAGGGAGCTTGCAGAGAAGGAACCGAAGGTGATCTTCGGCGGCCGTCTTGGCGAATATAAATATTATGACATGGATGCGGTGATCGCTTCTGCGCTGGATATGTGTGAGCGGGAGCTTGCATAAAAAAGATACTGGATATAACTAATGATAAGATCCTCTTATATTTCGGAGTCAAGGCAAAAGAGAAATATAAGGGGATTTTATGCATAGAATGGCAGTGAGATTTTTTGAGGGAGGAAAGAGCAATGAGAAGGTGCAAAGGTGTGTTTCTGGCAGGAATGCTGGTGCTGAGTATGAGTGTTCCGGTGTATGCGGACAAGTCGGTTGTGGTAAAGGTGGAGGCTCCGGCGGATACCACAGATTATTATATGACTGTGGATTCCGGTGGAGTTGGTGTGGATATCTATCCGTCCACCGACGGAAAAGGTGAAAAGCTCAATGATAAGACGGTAAGGGATGGTACTGTCCTGCATATCGAAGGGGAGACAGAGAAGAATGGTGAGACCTGGGGATATACAGAGTATAATGGCAGATACGGTTATGTGCCGCTGGAGGAGCTACGGCCCTCAAAGGATGCGGAGCTGGCGAAGGCCGGAATCGCAGGGGGCACGGAGAAAGAGACTTCTGCAGTGAATCAGAGAGACGCATCCGATACGCAGAATTCCGCAGCCGGCGAGACTCAGGGGAAAGCAGCAGGAACGGACAATACAGGCAGCTCTCAGGTTCAGAATGGCGAAGGACAGGGAACGTCTGCAGGGACGGCCAGCACAGGCAGCTCTCAGGCTCAGAATGGCGAAGGACAGGGAACGTCTGCAGGGATGGCCAGCACAGATGAATCTCAGGCTCAGAGAGGTGAGGTTCAGGGGCCACCTGCAGGGACGGCCAGCACAGGTAGTTCTCAGGCTCAGAGCGGCGAGGTCCAGGGACCGCCTGCAGCGGATGGAACAACAGAAGGTGGGGAATCTGCGGATGAAGCTGTCACCAAGCCGGTCAATGGCACAGCTGCGACATCCTTTAAAGAAGAAAATTCCTGGTATAAAAGTCCGTTTATCTGGATCGGAATCGCAACAGTACTTGCAGTAATCGGAATTCTGGGTTATCATTTGAAGAAACGTTAACAGATAAACCAGATCAATATAAGAAAAGTGGAGAATTTTGTGAAGAGATTACAGCTTGTCAGGAAGAAATTACTGCCGCTTCTTCTGTGTGTGGCAGTTGCGGGCAGTCAGGTTCCGGTTATGGCAGCCGATGTGGAAGGCTTCAGTGATTCTGCGGAAGGCTTCAATGAAGAATGGTCAGAAGATACACAACCGCAGTCGGCGGAAGCAGAGGATACGACGGAGACCGCAGAAGGGAATACCGCAGAGAACACCGCAGAGAATACCACAGAGAACACCGGTATCCCGAATGAACAGACAGAGGATATTGCAGAGGCAGCCGATGGGGATACCGAGGATATAGCCTTGCAGAGTTCCGAGGAGGATACAGAAACTCCCGAAATATCAGAAGGATCGTCCTCTGATTCCCAGGAGGATACCTTTGGCGACGGTGAGGAGAGCTTCGGGGATGCCTCAGACAGTGATGAGTCCGGCATCGAATATATCAAGGGCCGTCCGCTTACGGAGGAAGAGGAGCAGGAACAGCTGGCACCCTTTGATAATCTGACCTCTTATTCCACCGCCGTGGAGATCGGAAATGATGTGGATGAGGTACCGATGGGAAGAGCTGCGGCCTATCCGTCCTATTATAATGCAGCGGATCAGGGATATGTTACTTCCGTAAAGAATCAGGAGCCCTACGGTATGTGCTGGGCATTTGGAATGGCCTCTCTTCTGGAAACTTCGTTTCTGACCCAGGGCCTTGGAACTTATGATCTGTCGGAAGAGCATCTGGCGTATTTTTTTGCAAACAGAAAGAATGACCCGCTTGGAAATACCTACGGGGATGTCAATAAGCATATGGGGACAGATGATAAAGGAAACGCAGATTATCATGAGGGCGGAAATGATCTTCTGGCTTCCATGTTTCTGAGTACCTGGTCCGGAATGACAACAGAAGGGGATGTGCCGCTGGCAACAGATTCCATGCATACACAGAAAACCGGTGTGACTCCGGCGGCATCCAAGGCGTACAATGCAGCTGCTTATCTGAAAAATGCCTATTTTTCCGATTATTCCGTAAATGCCATGAAGAAGCTTCTGGTTGCAAATAATTCGGTCACTGTGATGTATAATGCACAGAATGCCTATTACAATGCAAGTACAGCGGCCTATTCCTATCCTACCAGCACCAAGAACGTGAATCATGTAGTTACAGTGGTGGGTTGGGATGACAATTATTCTGCGAAGAATTTCCGGGCATCTTCCAAGGTAAAGGGAGACGGAGCCTGGATCGTCAAGAACAGCTGGGGTACAGGCTGGGGAAAATCCGGATATTTTTATATGTCCTATGAGGATAAGTCTGTCAGTGAGCTGGTTGCGGCTACGGCTGTCAATACACCGAAATATAGCAACAATTATTTTTATGACGGAACGTCAGGGCTTGGCTCCATCCGCATGTATGCGGGAGAACAGCTGTCCACGGTTTTTCGTGTCAGTGCAGGAAACGGAAAAGCGGAATCGCTTGGCGAGGTGACTCTTAGCTCCATGTCTGCCAATAATTCCTATACTGTGCAGGTATACACAAATCTGAAGGATGCCAGTGATCCTACCAGTGGAACACCGGCATATTCCACACCGGTTTCCTGCAGTCAGCCGATGGCTGGGGTTATGACCTTTCAGATCCCAGAGGTTCTGCTCAGCCAGAACAGTCTGTATTCTATTGTGGTGACAAATGCAGGAAGCACATATATAAAATACTGTGTGGAGGCAGAGGTCAGTTATGGCTGGTGCAGCTTTTCTCCGTCTATCGTATCCGGTCAGAGCTTTCTGCGATATAACGCGGAGGATACCTGGATGGATGCAGTTGAATTTAATCCATCGGTAACGCCGAGGATCAAGGCGCATACTAGGACTCTGAACAGTGCGGCCAGGATGCAGCTTTCTTCGTCTGAGATAAGTCTGTATTCCGGAGATCAGAAAACACTGAATGCCTCGGCTACCAGATCCGAGATGGCTGTTTCCGGCATTGTCTGGGAAAGCTCAGATACCAGTGTGGCTGCTGTAAATGGAAGCGGCGTTGTTACTGCAAAAAATCCGGGAACAGCAACCATAACCTGCTACGGAAAAAATGCCAGGGGAATCCGAGCTACCTGTAAGGTTACGGTGAAGCTTCGTCAGACGACAGGTGTAAAACTGGTTTCCAAGGCATTTAACAGGATACGGATCTCCTGGAAAGCAGTTCCCGGCTGCAATCGTTATGCTATCTATCGCTGTGATGAAAGCGGAAATTCAAAAAAAATAGCAACTGTGACAGCAGATGTAGTGACCTGGCAGGATACTGCAGTGAAAACAGGAAGCACTTATACGTATCGGATCCGGGCTTCTTATGAATGTTCCGGAAAGAAGACGGTTTATGGAGCCGCATCTTCGCCGTTATCAGCAAAAGCGGAGCTGGGGAAGGCCCGTGCAGTGGCTGAAGCTGTCAGCGGACCATGTAACAGGGTATCCTGGAAGAAGGTTTCCGGAGCCAGTGGCTATCATATCTACCGGAAACTCCAGGGGAAAAGCTGGGTTCGGATCGGAACCGTTAACAACAAAGTATTGTCCTGGCAGGACACGAAGATTGAGGGAATCACCTCCTACGCTTATGCTGTGAGGCCATATAAGAATGTAGACGGGAAAAAAGTTTTAGGAGGATATCAGGCAAGCAGCTATATCCTGTCCTATCCGGAACTTCAGAAGATATCCAGTGTTAGGAAGACCTCCAGGGGGCTGAAGATCTGCTGGAAAGCGCAGAAGAAAGCAGATTGCTATCAGATCTACCGTAAGACCGGAAAGGGTTCATGGAAAAAGATCAGTACAGTTTTCGGAGGCAGTCGTTCCTCCTTTGAGGATAAGAACGCAAAGAAGGGAACAACGTATTACTATGCGGTGCGTGCAGGAATAAAAACCTCCGGTGGAAAAGTACTCTGCGGAGGATATGCCGCAAAAGCAGCAAAGAGATAAAAGTGTTAAAATATAAACCGCCCGGATCTGGCTTGAAACATTCCAGATCCGGGCGGTTTATGTTTTGGTTGAATATGTGTATTATATATGATTATATCAGGCAGTTCAAAAGAAAGATCAGTCGTTGTTGATCACAACGCCTTTCTGAAGCATGATGTTGGCATAAAGTGCTTTCTCACTTGTGGAGATGATGCAGTATGCAGTTTTTGCTTCGTCATAGAATGCGAAACGCTCGATGTTTCCGACGGCTTTTTCGCCACGCTCGTCATGTTTGGAAACGATTTCTTTATATGTATCCCAGATTGGTGTCTCCACATTATCGCCAGGCATTACTTCCATCAGGTTTACCGGATGCTCTACATAAGTATCCAGCGGGAAGAGCTTCAGGATGGCATCCAGGATCTCCGGAACGCCATGTCCGTCACAACGGATGGTGATGGCATTTTTTCCCATGGATTCTACAGGGAAGTTTCCGTCAGCGATAACAAGACGGTCACTGTGTCCCATCTCACATAAAACCTTCAGTAATTCTGGTGATAAGATTTCTGGAATTCCTTTTAACATAGTTCATATCCTCCTAAGATCATTGTGTACTTACAGCATTTCGGAAATTACAGCATCAGGCTCAGGTGATCAGAACAGGATACATGGATTTCCGAAACTGTTATGACGCCGGTAGTATCAGACAGACCTGCCCGGCCACAGGCTTTAGAACTCTTGTTAATTAATCTAACGGTATTTGGTCTTCTTTTCAAGGGAATATTTTCCTGTAAATGATGAAAATTTTATGGTTGACAGAAAACGTATGGAGCGCTATGATGAACTCAAACGGAAACGTTTCGGTTTCAGGACCAAATGAGGAAATAATACAAAACAAACACAATGATTATGATTCCAAGGAGGAGAAGATTATGCCACTGGTTACATCGAAGGAAATGCTGTTAAAGGCACAGAAGGGCGGATATGCAGTAGGAGCATTCAACGCAGAGAATATGGAGATGGTGAAGGCAATCATCCAGGCAGCTGAGGAGCTGAAAGCACCGGTTATGATCCAGACAACACCTTCTACTGTTAAATATGGTACGGTTGAGACTTACGCTGCGATCGTAGCAGCAGAGGCAGCCAAGGCTTCCGTTCCGGTATGCCTTCATCTTGACCACGGCAGCAGCTTTGAGCTTGCGATGCAGGCAATGCATGCAGGCTATACTTCTGTGATGATCGATGGTTCCAAGCTGGATTTTGAGGATAATATCAGAGAGACCAGGAGAGTTGCGGATGTGGCAGCAGCCCTGGATATCCCATGTGAGGCTGAGCTCGGTAAGGTCGGTGGTAAAGAGGATGATCTTGAGGCTGAGGCAGACACTAACACCGACCCGCAGGAGGCGAAGGAATTCGTGGAGCGTACAGGTGTTACTTCCCTGGCAGTTGCCATCGGAACCGCACATGGTTTCTATGTGGGAACACCGGTTCTTGACAAGGAACGCTTAAGCGAGATCCGCGAAGTCGTAGATATCCCCCTTGTTCTTCACGGGGCATCCGGACTCAGTGATGAGGATGTCAGCGACTGTGTAAAACGTGGTATCTGCAAGGTTAACTTTGCAACAGAGCTTCGTGCCGCATATTCCAGGGCAGTGAAGGAGACCTTTACAGAGAATGAGAACACCATCGATCCGAAGGCCTACGGAAAGAAAGCGATCCAGGCAGTGAAGGAGCTGGTTGAGGCGCGTATGAAGGTTTGCGGCTGTGATGGAAAGGCAGAATGATCTTCTGTAAAAAAACAGAAACGGAGTGATCTGTATGGCAGCAACCATGAAAGATATTGCCAGGCGGACCGGACTTGGGCTCGCAACGATTTCTTCTTATTTTAACGGCGGAAACGTAAGAGAAAAAAACAGAATAAAGATCGAGGAGGCCATTCAGGAGCTGCATTATGAGGTCAATGAGGTGGCCAGAGGGCTTAAGACTAATGCTACCAAGACCATCGGTGTGGTGATTCCGGAGCTTAACAATACCTTTTGTGCGGAGATCATCACAGGAATGGAGGATGTCTTAAGGAGTCACGGATATGCGACTATTGTCTGTGACTGCCGTACCGATAAGAGACTGGAGCGGGATGCAGTGGAGTTTTTAAGCCGGAAGCGTGTGGACGGGATCATCAGCATGCCGGTGGATGCGGAAGGCAATCATCTGAAAAAATTCCAGAAAACCGGAAAGCCCATCGTACTCATTGACCGCAGGATCCGGGAGCTTTCCTGTGACAGTGTTCTTGTAGACAACGAGAAGGCGGCTGAGGACGCAATGAGAGTTTTTTTTCAGGCAGGACACCGTAAGATCGGGATCATTGGCGGACCGGAGGAAATTTCCACAGCTCAGGAACGTCTCCAGGGGTACCGCAATGCATACGAAAAAGAAAATATACCGGTACGGGAATCTCTGATCTATCACGGCGATTATACCATTCAGGGCGGTGTGCAGGGAATAGAGAAGCTTGTTGCGGACAATCCGGATATGACGGCTGTGTTTGTTACCAATTATGAGATGACCATGGGGGCGGTGATCGGGATGAATGAGCTGGGTCTTAAGATCCCGGAACAGCTGTCTATGATCGGTTTTGACAATCTGCAGTTTGCCAGAGCATGCAATCCCAAGCTTACCATTGTGGCACAGCCTACACAGGGGATTGCCGGAGAAGTGGCGGGAATCATGCTGAAACGGCTGGAAGGGGCTGCAAGTGAAGAAACAGAACCGATCACGGAGAAGCTTGGCGCAGAGATCATCATGGGAAAATCCGTCCGTGTGCTGGACGAGAAGGAGAAGCTATAATGAAACCATATTTATTAGGTATTGATATCGGCACCAGTGCCTGTAAGGTTGCGGTTTTTGAAAAATCGGGAACGGTTGTGGCTGCGGCCAACGGCGATTATCCGGTTTACTATCCGAAGGAGGGCTGGGCAGAACAGGATCCGGAAGAATGGTGGAGTGCTGTCTGTCAGGCGGTAAAGAAGGCCATCCAAAAAGCGGGGATAGCACCTGAGGAGATCGCAGGCATCGGTGTTGACGGCCAGAGCTGGTCAGCCATTGCCATGGATAAGGACGGAAATGTATTGACAAACACTCCGATCTGGATGGATACCAGAGCACAGTCTATCTGTGACAGATTGAATGAAGAGATCGGGGCAGAGCAGATTTTTGAAGTATCCGGTAATTCCCTTCAGCCGTCCTACACAACTGCAAAGATCCTCTGGTATAAAGAAAATCTCCCGGAGGTGTACCAAAGGATCCACAAGATCCTGCAGTCTAACAGCTACATTGCATATAAGCTGACGGGTGTGATGAGCCAGGATGTTTCCCAGGGCTATGGCCTGCATTGCTTTGACATGAGAAAGGCAGCCTGGGATGAGGATATGTGCAGAAAGCTTGGGATTCCCATGGAATTTCTTCCTGAGATCTGTGCCTGTGATCATGTTGTGGGAACAGTTACAGAGAAGGCGGCGGAGGAATCCGGCCTTGCTGTGGGAATACCGGTTGTTGCTGGTGGTCTGGATGCGGCATGCGGAACACTGGGGGCTGGAGTGATCCATCCGGGTGAAACACAGGAGCAGGGAGGACAGGCCGGCGGAATGAGCATCTGCATGGATGCGTACAAGGCAGATCCCAGACTGATCCTTGGCTATCACGTGGTTCCGGGACAGTGGCTCCTTCAGGGAGGAACCACCGGAGGTGGTGGTGTCATGCGCTGGTTTGAACGTGAGTTTGCAGATTATGAGCGCTCTGTAGCAGGGGAAAAAGGATCTTCTCTGAACCAGCTCAATGAGATCGCGGAAAGGGTCGCACCAGGCAGTGACGGAGTGGTATTTCTTCCATATATGTCCGGTGAGCGTTCCCCGATCTGGAATCCTAATGCGAAGGGCGTATTCTATGGACTGGATTTTGCCAAGACCAAGGGACATATGGTACGTGCCTGTATGGAAGGCGTAGCACTTTCTCTGAAACACAACCTTGAGGTGGCAAAGGAAGCAGGAGCAGATGTGGAAGTTCTCCGTGCAATGGGAGGCTCTGCAAATTCTCTTCTCTGGACACAGATCAAATCCGATATCACAGGAAAACCCATCGTAGTGCCGTCCTCTGATACGGCAACAACACTTGGTGCAGCGATTCTGGCAGGTGTTGGTGTTGGAATGTATCAGGATTATGATGAGGCCATCCGTCTTACGGTAAAGGAAACAAGAAGACATGAACCGAACCCGGAAAACCGGGACGTTTATGAGAAAACCTATAAAACCTATTTAAATCTCTATAAATCTCTTGAACCTATGATGAGAAATGAGGAGGAAAAGTGATCATGAAAGCAGCAGTAGTAGTAGCAAATGAGGATGTTCAGTATCAGGAAGTGGAAGAACCTCAGGTAACACCGGGCCATGTGAAGATCAAGGTAAGATATTCCGGGATCTGCGGATCTGATATCCCGCGTGTATTAAATCACGGCGTACATTTTTATCCCATCGTGCTTGGACATGAATTTTCCGGCGATGTGGTGGAAGTGGGAGAAGGCGTTACCAAGGTGAAGGTCGGCGACCGTGTATCCGGTGCACCGCTTCTTCCCTGTATGAAATGTGACGACTGCCAGAAGGGTAATTTCTCTCTCTGCAAGCATTACAGCTTCATCGGTTCCAGAGAGCAGGGAGCAAACGCAGATTATGTAGTGGTTCCTGAGCAGAATGCAGTACCATTCGCAGACAATGTTCCATATGAGCAGGGAGCCATGTTTGAGCCTGCAACCGTAGCCATCCACGGTGTATTCCAGAACGATTACCACGGTGGTGAGTATGTGGCGATCCTTGGCGGTGGTACAGTTGGTATGTTCACCATGCAGTGGACACAGATCTTCGGTTCCAAGAAGGTAGTGGTCTTTGATATCAGCGATGAGAGACTTGCTCTTGCAAAGCGTCTCGGCGCAGATGAGATTATCAACACAAAGGAAGAGGGATATATGGAAAAAGCCATGGCCATTACAGGTGGAAAGGGCTACGGCTTCGTATTTGAGACAGCCGGACAGGTTCCCACCATGCATATGGCATTTGAGCTTGCAGCAAACAAGGCACATGTATGCTTCATTGGTACTCCGCACGAAAACCTTACCTTTACACCGAAGGAGTGGGAGAACATGAACCGTAAGGAGTTCAAGCTTACCGGTTCCTGGATGTCCTACAGTGCACCATATCCGGGACGTGAGTGGGAGCTGACGGCGCATTATTTTGCAACCGGTCAGCTGAAATTTGACCCGGGCTTCATTTATAAGAAAATCCCGATGAGCCAGGCACAGGAGGCCTTCCAGCTGTTCAAGACACCGGGCCTTGTAAAAGGAAAGATCCTTCTTTCCAATGAGGAAGACTGATATGATCCTGACAGTAACCTTAAACGCTGCCATTGACAAGCGTTATGTAGTGGATGATTTTAAGGTGGGCGAAGTGAACCGGGTGCGTGAATGTACCTATGTTCCCGGCGGAAAGGGACTGAATGTTTCTAAGCCGGCGTCCATTTACGGTGCCGAAGTGGTTGCCACCGGCTTTGTAGGCGGCCACGCAGGCAATTATATAGAAGCTGCCCTGAAACCCTTTGGTATTAAGAGTGCTTTTTACCATGTAGATGCGGAGAGCCGCTCCTGTATCAACATCTGGGATGAGGTGAATCATGTACAGACCGAATTCCTGGAGCCGGGGTTTACATTGACAGAGGCAGATTTTGAGGGCTTTGAGAAAAAATTTCGCCAGCTTGTAAAAGACGCTTCTGTTGTGGCGATGTCCGGCAGCGTGCCGAAGGGACTTGACGGAAGTGCCTACCAGCGCCTCGTGAAGATTGTGAAAGACGCCGGAAAACCGGTGATCCTGGATACCAGCGGCAAGCTTCTGGAAGAGGGAATCAAGGCAGCACCGACACTGATCAAGCCTAACATTGATGAGATCCGTATGCTGACAGGCAAGCATTGTGACGATATCAACGATATCATTGAAGCAGCGAAAGCCATCCACGCCGGTGGTGTGGAGATCGTGGCGGTCTCGCTTGGAGCAGATGGTTCCCTGGCAGTCGGAAAGGAAGGGATTTTCCGTGCGGTGGTTCCGAAGATCGATGCGGTAAATACCGTAGGCTGCGGAGATTCCATGATCGCAGGCTTTGCCCTTGGATTAAGTGAGGGACTTTCTCTGGAAGAGACTCTGCGAAGAGCCAGTGCGATCTCAGCAGCGGCAGCCATGCGCGAGGAAACGGGCTTCTTTGTGATGGAAGATATGGAGGATCTTCTTCCGAAGATCGAGATCAGGCGTTTATAAGATAAGCTTATAATAAAAAAATTTTTATAAAAAAGGAGATGTAAAGATGGCAGAAGTTATCAATCCGGCAATTGTGCCGAAAGTGACACTTCCTTCCGGCGAGCAGGTTCCGTGTGTTGGAATGGGAACCTTCGGTTCCGACCGTGTATCCGCAGAGGATGTATCTGCAGCTGTTGCAGGCGCGATCCGCAGTGGCTACCGTATGTTTGACTGTGCCGCATGCTACGGAAACGAGCATGAGATCGGACAGGTATTTAAGGTCGCTTTTGACGAAGGTGTTGTAAAGCGTAAAGAACTATTTATCATGACAAAGGTATGGAACGACATGCACAGAAGAGTAGAGGAAGCCTGTGATAAGAGCATTAAGGATCTTCAGTGCGATTATGTGGATATGTATTTCATCCACTGGCCATTCCCGAACTATCATGCACCGGGATGTGATGTGGATTCCAGAAATCCGGATTCCAAACCCTTCAGTGTGGAGGAGTTTATGGATACATACCGCCAGTGTGAGGCGTTGGTAGAAAAAGGAAAGATCCGTTATATCGGTATTTCCAATATGACCATTCCGAAGCTTGAGGCAGTTCTTCCGCTTATGAAGATCAAACCTGCAACCTGTGAGCTTGAGCTTCATGTATGCTTCCAGCAGCAGGAGCTTTATGATTATCTGGTAGAGCATAACATCCAGCCGGTAGGCTATATGCCGATCGGTTCTCCACGCAGACCGGAGAGAGATATCTGCCCGGAGGATGTTGCGGATCTGGAGGTTCCGGAGATGCAGGCAATCGCAAAGGCACATGGTGTTCATCCGGCTCTGATCGCTCTGAAGTGGGCACATCAGAGAGGAGAAATCTCCATTCCGTTCTCTGTGCACAACTATGCAAGCAACCTGAAATGTGTCACAGAGGATCCACTTACAGAGGAGGAAATGGCAACCATCGCAACTCTGGAAAAAGGCAACCGTCTTGTAAAAGGGCAGGTATTTCTGTGGCATGGTGCCAAGGACTGGCATGACCTCTGGGATGAGGATGGCGTTATCGTAAAATAATAAAAGTGCTGCAGTAAAATCCCGTGTCCTATATGGCGGACGCGGGATTTGTTTGTATCTACAGCAATCCTCTAAAATAATGC
>ERZ773146.2371-NODE-2371-length-12836-cov-3.520851_pt1 | contig 12836 bp, 3 predicted proteins | sample MGYA00580847_ERZ773146 | MGnify/ENA primary metagenome ERZ773146 (study PRJEB29015, sample SAMEA2737830) | human gut metagenome | biome: human gut; feature: human-associated habitat; material: faeces | place: China | collected 2012 ...
CTCATGGTAAATTCCTCGGTTTTACAGATTTTTGGTCATTATATCATAGAAATCAGAGAATTACAAGCCACCCGCCGACGCGCGCAAAAAAACGGCTGCACCGTCGGTGCAGCCGTTTTTTGTGAATTTACTTCAGATTCTTCCACGTCTCGGTCTTGCCGGACTTGGTGTAATCGTGGCCGTTCGCGGCCTCCATCACGTCGAGATAGCACGCATCTGTCTCCGCGACATCGGTGAAGGTCTTGAGGCCCTCGTCGCCCTTCGCGAGATATGCGCTGTCCGCGCTGCGGGAGAGCATGCGGTTGACGATGCTGACGACCTCGGCACGGGTGATCGCGCCGTTCGGCTCATACGCACCCTCGACATCGTCCAGATAGCCTCTGGCGACGACGGAGGCGATGTACTTATAGCCCCAGAACGTGGTCGGGACATCGGTGAACTTCACGCTGCCCTCTTTCAGGGAGAAGAAACGGGAGGCCATCGCGCAGAATTCCGCGCGGGTGACGGACTTGGTCGGCTTGAACGTGCCGTCGGTGTAGCCGGTGATGACGCCCTTGGACGCCAGCGTCTTGACCGCAGTCTCATACCACTTGCCCGCCGGGACGTCGGAGAACTGGACGTTCTTCGTCATCGTCTGATCGAGGAGGAGACGATAGAAGATCGTCGCGGCCTCGGCGCGGGTGAGGTTGCCGTTCGGCTTGAACGTGCCGTCGGGATAGCCCGTGATGTACGCGAAGTGGTCGGTGTCGTTGAGCCGCAGATCCTCGACCAGGCCGCTGACATTGACGTCGCTCGCAGGCATGACGAACGTGTAGGTGTTGTCGTCGATCTTCTTGATCTCGATCTGCTTGCCGTTCTTGTCCACGACCTTGATGTCGTCCGCGGTGACGCCGTCCGCGACCTTGATGGTCACGGTCGAGCCGGCGGCGGCGGTGGAACGGTCGGGCTTAAGCTGATCCTTCTGCCCCTCTTCCACAATGACGCGATAGACCGGCTCGGAATAACCGCCGCCATCGTCCAGCGTGAATTCGGGATCATACTGCGTACCGCTGCCGTCCCCGGCATCGACGGCGCAAACTGCGCCGCCGATACCCGCGAACAGGCAAACGACAAGGATCAGAGCCAAGAATGCTCTAAAATGATGTTTCATACTGTACTCTCCTTCCATCGCGAGGCGATCAGCTGTTTTCGGTCTTCAGCGCAACGCCGTATTCGTACATCTGGATGAAGTAGGTGCCACCGATGTTGGACAGCGGGCCATAGCTCGCGGTAAAGACGCCGCACTCATCGCCGAACTTGTCGGTTGCCGTTCTGCCCGTGTAGGTCAGGCTGCCGGTGGCATAGACCTTGCCGTCGAAGCTGCCGTTGACCTTGCGGAGGATCTCATAGGTCAGGCCGGCGGCGCTCTCGAGCGGTGTCGTGGACTTATCCTGATTACGGATCTTGATCAGAACAACGAAGTTCGTGGCGGTCTTCGTGGTGTAGGTCGCTTCGATTTGGATGGCTTTCAGCTCGACATCGTCGATCTTACCGTTGCCGTCCAGCACGTAGTTCGTATCGCCGACCTCGATCCGAACCTGCGCAGGTCCTGCGATCAGATCGCTACGTGCGTCATCGTTGTTCGGATCGATCAGCTTATCCTGAACGTAGATCTTGAGATCCAGATCCTTGATGGTGTGGCCCTTGGCGAGGCCGCGGTTCGTCGTGTTTTCCTCTGCCTCGAGGATGTTCAGCAGGGCGGTGTAGAGCTTGCTCTGCGGAAGTCTCCAGTACAGGCGAACGTTGCCGATCGTGCTGGCCTTTTTGACCTTGACCGGACGCTGCGCGATGTTGGCGGAGCCTTCGACGAAGTTTTCGCCGCCTTCCTTGCCGCTTTCACCCGCCGCCGGAACGAAGCCAAGCGATCCATCCTTGAGTGCTTTCGTCGTGCCAGTTGCGTTACCGGTTTCATCGTTCGTCAGCTTGTAGTTCTCCGCGCCGGAGTTGATGACGGTCTTGAACTTCAAGGTGTAGTTCTCGTCCTTGGCGGTGTCTGTTGCGGTTCTGACCACGTCCAGAACGGCCTTGTTATAGTCCGCCTTTGGCTCCGTGGTACGGTTGGCCGCCTTGTAATCGAACTTGCCGCAATCCGCGTTGCCCACGCAGTTGTCATAGTCCTGCTCGACGAAGATGCTTTCCAGATCGAAGTCGGCCAGATTATCGGCGTAGGGCTTGCCGCCGCGGGTCGATTCGATCGTATACTCCAGCGTCCAATCGAGGACGTTCGGCGTCTCGCCGTAGACCGTTGCGTCGTTGAGTTCGATGCGCGTCATGGACTTGAACACAACATTCGTGTACTCCGTGACCTTGGAATCCTCTGCATCCTTTGCAGAATCATTGTGGTCGGTCTTGTACTTGACGTTGTAGTTCATGTCCTCCGTGCCGGCGACGAGGATCTCATAGCCGTCATAGACATCGAGTCGGTCATAGACATCGGTCTGGGACGCGACGTTGAGGTCGCTCACAGGCTCGACTGAGCCAACTTTGCCATCCACAGTCCACTTCGTAGCTTCATACTGCTCAGTCGTACCATAGACAGTGGTCTGTGCGCCCGGCGCAACGGTGGCTTCCTTGTCGTTGATGGTGAACTGGCCGCCGTATGTCTCAGACTGATAATACCAGGACCCCGTCGTGCTCGTGTTGACCGTCGCGGTCGGGATCTGCGTACCAATGTCCTTACGGCTCAGCTTCGTTCTGTTGAGCTTGCCCTCACCGAACGGCGTGATCTCTCTGTACAGATCGTCATGCACCGTGATGTTCGCAAAGTCATACGTCTGAGCATTGCCATTGTAGACCTTGTCGACTTCCTTCAGCGCGATCTTGGCTTCCTTCCGGATGGCCGTGACCGTGACCGAAGTCTCGATCTTCTGCTCGCCCTCGCCGCGCGTCAGTTTGACCGTGAAGGTACCGATCGCATCAACCTTCAGGATACCCGTCTTCTCGCCGATCGAGAAGCTGCCATGTCCATCCGTGACCTGAGCATTTTCGATGCTCCACGTCAGCTCGCTCGAGCCGTTGGCCCACTTCGTGTAATTGCCATACGGATACAGCTGGATCTCATCGCCGTAGTAGACCTTCGCGACATACTTGTTGCCAGTGCTATCCTTTTCGCCGCTCTGCGGCAGGCCGAGTATTTCAAGATCCGGGTTAGATTCGGTCTCGGACTTGACATACTCGCCGTCCCCATAGCTGAGCTTGTAGTTCTTCGCCAGCGCGTCGATCGGCTGCACCGCGACCTTGCCGACCTGATCAAGAGTGGCATTGCTATAGTTGGGCTTGTCGTTCGTCGGGTTGTAGATGAACTCCGGCGCGATCTGCACATCGCGGAGCGAGGTGTCCGGCGTGCCGTCGTTCGTCTCAGCGGCAAGACCGTCATAGGTCGCCGTCATGGTCGGGAACGCATCGTACTGCGTCGTCTTGCGGGAATCCGCCTGGATGGTCAGCGGAGCCTTGTTGATGACAAACGGCGCGGACACCTCATGCGCGGTGTAGTTCTGCGTCTCGTTCACATGCAGCGTGACGACATAATCGCCCGCGTAGACCGGCGCCTGCTCGGCCACATTGCCGTTCTTCTGATCTGCCTCAGTTGCATAGTAGCCGATGGCCACGTCGCCCGCGTAGGTGAGATAATGTTCCGGATTCTCCGTTGCCTTTGTCAAATCCGTTGCTGCACCGGTGTACGGCATGGAGTTGTAGGTTGCCTCTGCCGCAGTGATGCTGATGCTCGGATGCGCCTTGGTGATGGTGTAGATGCCGTAGGCGACGTCGCCCGTGGTGGCCGTGACCTTCAGCAGATACCGTCCGGCATCGGTCGGGCGAGTCTTAGTCCAGTTCGCACCATTCTGATACTCGATCTTGAACAGCGTCGCACTGTTGGTGAAGCTGGTCTGAACACCCGTGTTCCCGGTATTACCGTACAGTTCCGCCGTGTTGCTGATGGTGATCAGCGTGCTGGGCTTCGGCTCTGCCGCCGGGGTGTACGTAGTCGCGTCGTTGACGACCTCGAACTTCATCGTGACGCCGCTCTTATAGTTCGCCTGATTCGGGCGGGCAACCACGGTGTAGAGGCCAGTCTTGCTGAGATCGTTGGTCTGCTTGATCTCCGTGTCGCTGTGATAGTAGAACGTCAGCGTGTAACCCTTATTCGCTTCCAGCTTATTGCCGGCCTGGTCGATCATCTTGATGACCTGATCCGCCGGGAAGTCTTCGCCCTTCTTCAGCTTCAGCGTGCCGGTTTCGCCGTATACCTGGCTGCGGCTGACGTAGATGTTCTCGGTGTAGGTCGCTTCATCCCACTTGTAGTTCTTTGCGTCGTCGCCAAGCAGATCGACCTTACTGAAATCCTTGTTGATCTCGAAGTAACGCTCGCCCGCGTCAGCCTGACTCAGCTTCGCGCCGGTGACGACCGCGTAGATGCTGTCGCCGTTGATGATGCCGATGTTGTTCGTCGGCAGACCGGTCGAATCCTGTGCAGTCGTCGCGTCGTTCAGGATGACCTCAACGATGTTGACGTCCGTGCTGTTGTCATAGACCTTCGCCTGTGCAACGGCGTCCGCAATGCTGACCGAACGTTTGCTGATCGTGAAGTCAACTGTCTCGCTATGCTCCGTCCAGTAGGCAGAACCCGGCAGCGTCACGACCGCCTTATACGTACCAGCCTGCGACGGCTCGACAAGGTTCTCGGGCTTGACTTCGCCCTTGTAGTACTTGACGGTCCAGGACTTCTTGGCTGCCTCATTGATGTCGCTGCCCTTGAAGTCGAAGCCGTTCAGCGTCACGGTGACGCCCTGCGTCTGGCCGTTATAGGTCGTCGTCTGGTTGCCGATGTTGAAGTCGTAGCTGCTCTCGCGCACGATGATGCTGCGCTCGAAGATCTTCGTCGCATAACCGGTGTTGGTCTTCGCCGTGATCTTCATCGTGTAGAAGCCCGGCTCCACATCCTTGGTGTCCCAATCAATGGAGTTCCAGCCATTGACGGTCGCCTTCGTGAACGACTTCGCATAGTTCTTGTCGTTGCCCTTCGCGGCATCCGCCTCGATGCGGACCTCGATCTCCGCGTTCGGCACGCTGCCGGTCACGCCGGACAGGAAGACGTTCGCGGTGACGGTCTCGCCCTCAGTGATGCCCTCAAGGTTCTCGCCGTTCTTGTCGGTGTTGACCATGACGGACATCGTGATGCTGGCGTCCGTCGGCATCAGGATGTTGGAATAGTAGACCTGACGGCCCTCGACCGCCTGCTTGACCTTGGTATAAGAGCCCTTGGTGATCGGCTGATCCTTGACGGTGATGACCGCGCGATACGCGGTGTTCTGCTCAACCGTCCCCAGAACGACGGTCACGCCCGTGGCGTCCGCGATGTCCTGCCAATGCTTGGAGTCTGTAAAGTCTGCACCGTCCTTATCGCTGAACGCATTCGCATTGTTCAGCTTCTGCCACTGGATGGTGTAATCCATACCCGGCGTCAGCTTCGCAATGATGTCGAGCAGATTTTCGCCAAGTTCGCGGTCGAGCGTGTAGATGTCGCTCAGCTTCAGCACCACATTCTGCTCGTTGGCCTTGAACACGCCGTCTTCGACCTTGATGTGGATACCCTTCTCGCTGCAAGCTTCCTGCTTCTTGTTCTCATCCTTGCAGTTATAAACCACGGAGGAATAGACCGTGACAGTGTCCGACTTGACGAGGTACTTGTCGGCCGCATCCTTCACTTCAGCATTCGTGACCTTTTTGTTAGCCTCGTCCCAGTTCTCGCTGGGCTTGAAGGTTTCGTCGCCGTAGTAGACAGCGGTGATCACGGAATCCAGCTTGGTGTTCGCCTTTGTCTTCGTCTCGACCGGCAGTTCGTCAGTCGTGATCTGGGCGACCATCTTGCCAGACGTATCCGGCTTCAGCTCCGCTTCGCCAAGCGGCTGGAACTTGCCGTCCTCATCGACATAGTAGAACGCAACGGTTCCCGTCGGCTTGCGGTCTGCCCCGGCTTCCGCCGCTTCCACAGTGGCGGTCAGGGTGATCTCATTCAGCTGATAGACGTCCGGATATTTGCGATTGTTACGGTCGACCTCGGTCGCCCTGATGGCATCGATGGCCTCGACCGTCACCGTCACGCCCTGCGGGTCGCCGATGGCGATGTCCTTCGAGACTGCTTCGCTGCCCTCGAACGGGCTGTTCTTCGCGCCGGTCAGCAGGATGTGATAGCGGTCGCCGACCTTAGTCGTCTCCGCGGTGTAGGTGTCGCCGGTCGTCGTGGTGGTCTTCCAGTTCGCATCGGTCAGCGTCTCCCACTTCATGGTGTACATGTCGCCCGCGACGGTACGACCGTCGCGCGCCACGACCGACCAATCCGCCTTGTCATCCTTATTTGCGCCGGTCTGCTTCAGCTGGAACGTATGCTTGATGCCAGCGGTCAGGCCGCCGAGATGGTAGTCATACGAAGTCGCAGTCTTGTTGTCGCCGTTCGTAACTTCCTGACCCTGCGCATCAATCCACTTGCCCGTATGGGCGGTGGGGGTATCGACGTCGGCAATGACCGGCGTCTGCAGCTTTGCGGACTTGATATAGGCTTCGCTGTTCGCAGACTCGGAGGTCTTATAGGTCACGTTCTGCACGTAGACCGCCTTAAAGACTTCCTTGTTCTGGATTGGGGTCTTGCCGGTGACATACTTCGGCATCCGGAACTCGATGCTGGCCCCGCCGGTGACAGTGCCCTCGTCTTCGAGCTTGGCCGTGCCGATCGAAACCCAGCTGATTTTGCCGTTCTCGTCCGTGACCTGACGGTAGAACTCCACGGTGCCCATGTTGACAGCCGTTATTTCATCCGTCTTTGTGACCTTTGCGGTCAGCGTGATGGTCTGGCCCTCGAACTGCGCCTTGTGGCTGCCAGCACCCAGCGTCTCAAACGGCTTCTCATTCTTGATGACGATGCTGTTCAGCTCATCGTCCGTGTCGATGGTCAGCGTGGTCTTGGTTTCCTCGACCTCCGTCGCATTGGTCGGCGCCGTGATCAGGTAATCCCAGTAGACATCCGGAACCAGTGCGTTCGCGTCGGTATAGGTCGCGGCCTTGGTGTAGATGCTGCTTGCCGACGGCTTCACCTTCGCGCGGAACGTATAGCCGGAGAACTCGGGCGTGACCTTGACCCAATCGGTGTCAGTGGTGGTGGTATAGGTCGTCCAGTGGTTCTCAGAATCCTGATACTCCCAGATGATCTCGTAGTGCTCGCCGACCTTCAACTCCGTATTCAGGCCGCCGTCCAGCTCAATGACCTTCGGGATCTGGAGCCAATAGGTGTTATTGGCGACCATAACGCCGTTAGTGACCTTATTGCTTTCTGCAATGCTGTCCTTGTAAACGGTCAGCGCGTTCTGAGCATCGACCCAACTCCAATCTGCCTCGGTCTTCTTCGTAACGGCCCAGGAAATGGCCTTGGAGTAGACGCGCAGATCGTCATGGCCGGTGCATTCCTTATAGCCCTCTTCGTTGGCGGGCGTGAACACGACCTTGTAATCCCAACGATAGTTCTTGGCATGCACCTCGCTGAGATTATCCCAGCGATAGGGTTCCGCCGTGGTTTCGATCGTGCCGTACTGGCTGCCGTTGACCGTGGCTGTACCAATCAGCGTCCAGTCCTCGGCCGCGACCCAGATCGTGCCGGGCTTCGTCAGGCGCTTGTAGAAGGTCATCGTACCCTGCGCCGGTGCGGACAGCTTGCCGGTCAGGTAGATTCTCTCGCCTTCGTAAGCATAGTCCAGCAACTGGTGTGCCGAAGAAGTGCTGTTGATGAATTCATCGCTGATCAGCAGTTCGGCGCTCAGATCCTTGGCCGCCCAGATGGCATAGACAGTGGTATCCGCAGTGAACGGGATCTCGACGCCGGGATCCTTGATATCCTTGATCTTGAAATACTTCTTCGCGTTCTCGTCCGTCGGCAGCGCTGCCTTGAACTCTTCAGCCGAAACGTTGCCAACGGTGCTCCAGCCGAGGAAGGTATAACCGTTGCGGACGGGAACCTGAGCGGTGAACTTGGTGTTGTTCCTGTCAGCATGAATATAGTAGTTCGCGGTCTGCGGGGCGGGCAGGTTGGACACGTGGTCGAGCGCGTTTTCGTTATAGGTGACCGTGATGGTCTTGCGCTCGATGCCGGAGACGGTGATGCGCGTGTTCGCGGTCACATAGACGAGACGGAACGAGATCGTGGTGATGCCGTTCTCCGTCTTGATGCTCTCGCGGCCCAGCTCATAGCCGTTCGCCGAGACGGACAGCTTGCTGTAATCGTAGCCCGGCTGAATGACCAGATCAAACGTCACATCGTCGCCGTATTTGATCGTGAACGGATTGTTCGTCGTCGCCGTGGGCGCAGGCGTGACCGGAGCCATCGTCGTGCTGCCGGACTTCCAGTTGTTCAGCGCCCAGCCGGTGCCGCTCACCGGGGTAACGGTGATCTTCGGCTGGATGGCCTCATAGACCGCATGGACGGTGGTATTCGCAAGAATCGGCTTATTGAACGGGAAGGCCGTTCTGTCGTCCATCTTGTAGTAGCCCTTGAACTTATAGCCCTCGCGCTCCGGAGCTGCGGGCATGGAGGCATAGTAGCCATGCTCGACGCTCTGGATCAGGAACGGCGCCTGTTCCGTCACTGTCGAGGAGGTGCCGTTTGCGCCCGGCGTGACCTTCGAGACTTTGAACGAGACCTGATGCACTGCGTTCTGCGTCACCGTAATGGTGATGTTGCGGTTTTCCTCAATTTTCCTGCCCATACCGATTTCATAGGTATAGGAGGTTGCTCCGGTGTCGTTGAAGTCGCCAGTCACTTTCGTCAGCGTTCCTTCAACCGAATCAACTACCGTGGGTTCCTTCGCCGCATACTGGCGGTCAACATTCACCGTAAAGGTGAACGGGTCATGCCAGTTGACGGTAGCCGCGCCCGCCGGAGCGGTGCTGTAACCGGCGCCGGAGGAGATCGTCACCGTGTAGGTGAGCTTTTCCCAGACGGCGTAGAGCGTGATGGGCGCGTCGTTCAGGTACTGACCGCCCGGCTGATAGGCCACGGGGCCATCCGCGCTCGTCGCCCAGCCCTTGAATACGTAGCCCTCGAGTACCGGCGTCGCATCCTTATTGATCGTATACGGTACACCGTGTTCCTTGCCGCCGGTCTTTACGCCATTATTGGTCACAACCGGGTCGTTGGCCGGCATGCCGCTCACGGTGCCAACAGCGGTGCCGTCAGCTTTCTTCGGCACGTTTTCATTATATGTGATGCCGTAGCGGCTCTTGGTCAGCTGGCCGTAGAGCACCAGATTGGAGGTGACTTTATCGCCTGTCTCCTTGCCAAATTTCCACTCTCTGCCGCCGCCGTTCGGCTCGGTCGTCCACTTGTCAACGAACTCGTAGCCCGGGATCTGCGGGTCGGCCGGTTTCGTCAGCGTGGAGCCGTTTTCCACGTACTGAATCGAATAGATGCTGCCGTAGGGTTCCAGCGAGAACGTGACCATACGCGTCACGACCGCTCTGGCGCTGACCGTAACCACATAGGCATGGTCAACCGTAAACTCATGAGTGGTCCGCGTGGGGTTGTCGCTGTTGCCGTCGACATTCAACAGCTCCGTCGTGCCGTCCACGCGCAGCGTCGCTCTCGTGTCAGCGAACACGTCCAGCTTGACCTTGAACTTGTCGCCATACTGGAATGTGTAGGACGTCGAGCCTTCCGCATCGGTCATATTTCTATGATTCCAGCCCTCGCACTGCGTGAACGTGGCTTCGCAGCCGTTCGCGCTCGGGAGGGTGATGGTGAACGTCTTTCTCGTGGCCGGATTGACCGTGATCGTCGTATTCTCGTTCGCCGTGAACTGATATGTATAGGTCACGCCGTACTCGTCCTCGGTGCTGACTCTGCCGCCCAACGGCAGATCGTTCGCCAGAACCGTCGCGGGATCATATTCCTTATGCCACTGAACCTGGAACGTCACGGTGCTGCCCACATCGACCATCGTCGAATGGCTGGCCTCCTCCGTATAGCTGGGATGTATCAAAGTCTCACCGGCAGACGTTCCCGTCGGCCAAGTGATTCTGACCTGATTGCGCGTCCACTTGGCGCGGAGGGTGATATTGCCATTGACTGCCGTGTTGCCAAAATCATATCTCGCCTTGGTCGTGTCCGTGGACAGATACCAGTACTCGAATTCATAGTCATCGCGCACGGGAGGCGCGTCCGGCGCGGTTGCATGGCCGCCAGCTGTAACGGTCTGCGTGCCGGGAACCGGGCCCGCATTCGCCACGCCGACATCAAACGTCACCGTGTAGGTCGTTTCCTCGGTCACCTGCGTCCAATCCGCATACAGTTCAATATCTTTGGTGACCGGCGCTGCGAAGTCATACGGCGTCAAAGTCACTTTGCCGCCAACCTCGGCCTTCACACACCAATCCTTAAAGATATATCCTTCAGGATGCTTATAGGGGGCGCCGGGGTTCTCGGCGCCCTCGCCGTCCGCGACGTGGACGGTCGTGAAGAGGGTTTCATCGGAACCATTCGGGAAATTGTGGTAGAACTCGACTTTATGCTCGCTTGCATTCTCATCCCACACCGCCGTAAGAACGGTATCGGAAGTAACCTTTTCCACTTTGTCGCCGGGCTGGAAAAGCACGGGATTTCCATCGACATCTTTATTTTCCCAGGTATCGCTGCGCCAGCCCTTGAAGGTGCAGCCTGCGAGCGTCGGCGTCACATCAGAAATCGTGAAGCTCTGATTGTCTTTGCCCGAGCCAGTCGTGCGGAATGTCCCTACGGGGATGCCCGCTGTGCCTGTGTATCCGCCGTCGTTGTAAGAGACAGAATAGCCAAGCGGAAGATGCCTGGCCGAAACCGTCATTGTTTTGATTGAGGCTTCGCTCCCTCCCTCATTCGTGTTGTAGTTCTCACTAGTAAATGCGCCCACCCACTGGGCTGCGAAGTAGGTTTTCTGCACGATTTTTCCTGTACCGCCATCATCAGCAGAAATAATTGGATGTTCAGTAACATCGCCCTGCGCAATCACGACGCCCGGCTTGAAAACCTTAACCATTGTCGGCGTTGCCGTAACACCGCCGGTTGCATCCTCAACCATGTTGGTGTCTGTAATATTACTGGCTTTCACAGTCACCCTACTGTTGGCGATTTCGCCGCCCTCAGCGTTATTATAACGCACGAATTCACTCAGCTCCGTAATTTTGACATAATCCGCGCCAGTAGCGGTGCTGATCGTATAATGGATCGTGACAGCCTTATCAGTGCTGCTCTCAAAATATGGCCCTTCCGGTAGAATCGGCTCAAATTTGAAAATCAATCCATGTGCTTTATATTCATCGGGATTTAAGCCAATTCCGCCCGCCGGCTCGGCAGCAAACACCGCCGTCGGGAACATGCCAAGCAGCATGATGAGCGCCAGAAGCAGACTCAACAGCCGTTTGGGCGTGTACTTCGTTCTTTCCATTCTTGTTCCTCCTCTTGTTTCGTGCCGGCTGCGATTGGGCGCAGTATCCCCGGCGATTTCCAGAGCTTCTTGTGTCAAGTATACATATCAGGCAAAAATTTCAACCCTTATTCCGCGCATTTTTTACTACTTTTTACGCGGTTATCCCCGATAACCATGTGAAAATCGAACCCCGATGCGGCGCAAAAAGCCCCCTCCTGTGGAGGGGGCTTTGTTTATCGTTCTTCCAGAATTTTATCCAGCTCACGCTTGAAGCTGTCGATGTCCTTGAACTGCCGGTAGACCGACGCGAAGCGCACATACGCCACCTCGTCCATCGGCTTCAGCTTTTCCATGACCAGTTCGCCGATCTTCTCGGTCGAGACCTCGCGGTCGAGCGAGTTCTGGATGCTCTGCTCGATCTCGTCCGTCGCATTTTCCAGCATCTGCATCGGCACGGGCCGTTTCTCGCACGCGCGGAGCATCCCGTTCAAAATCTTGTTCCGGTCAAACGCCTGACGGATGCCGCCGCGCTTGATGACCACAATCGGCAGGCACTCCACCGTCTCATACGTCGTGAATCGCTTCTGGCAGGACAAACACTCGCGCCGCCGCCGGATGCTCAGCCCATCCTCCGAATGGCGCGAATCGACAACCTTGCTCTCCTGATACCCGCAATACGGACACTTCATAACCATGACCCTCCCGGACGAATGTTTTCTTTTCCTTATTGTAACAAATTTTCTGTCCCTTGTCTACGCCAAATTCCGGTTGCCTTTCGGGCAGAAGTTTGCTATGCTGTGGGGAGAAAGGAGGGCTTGGCATGCGTTTTTACCGCTGGGTCAAAAAATGGGCGGAGCGCGTCGCCGCGCTGCGCATCCCGCTCTATGCGGGCAATTCCGCGTTCTTCCTGCTGCTGAGCCTGTTTCCGCTCATGAGCATCCTGCTCGCGATCTTGCAGCGCACCAGCTTGCAGGAGGCGGACGTGCTCCGCCTCCTCGCGCAGGTGTCCCCGGCGGCGCTCATGCCCCTGTTTGAAGACCTGCTCGACGGTCTCTACGATGTGCAGCCCGTCTCGCTCATCTCCATCAGCGCCGTCACCGTCGTCTGGTCCAGCTCGAAGGGGATGTACAGCCTCCTGCTGGGGCTGAACGCTGTCGACGGCGTCACCGAGACGCGCGGCTATCTGCGCCTGCGCCTGCTCGGCATCCTCTGCACGCTCGGGATGCTGCTGGCCCTCGTCGTCACGCTCCTGCTCAACGTCTACGGAAAATCGCTGCTCCGCCTGCTCAGCGCGGGCGGCGGCTTTGCCGCGCGGCTGCTGGAGTTCACGATGCAGGAGCTGCATCTTCTGGAACT
>ERZ773146.2399-NODE-2399-length-12747-cov-3.929720_pt1 | contig 12747 bp, 8 predicted proteins | sample MGYA00580847_ERZ773146 | MGnify/ENA primary metagenome ERZ773146 (study PRJEB29015, sample SAMEA2737830) | human gut metagenome | biome: human gut; feature: human-associated habitat; material: faeces | place: China | collected 2012 ...
ATAGGTATTCTCCTTTGACATAGTTTTAAAATTATAGTTACTATAAAAATATATGTATTAGATTATATTGTAACACAGAGCTATAATGAAAACAACAAAGGCAATACGCCAGAGAAAAATGGAAAATCGAGGGATTTTGAGATGGAAAATGGAAAAGAAAACAAAACAGGTTATCGTGTAGAACAGGATTCAATAGGGGCAAAAGATATTCCAGGAGATGTATATTACGGGGTACAGTCACTGCGTGCTGCGGAGAATTTCCGTATTACCGGGCTGAATATGCATCCGGAGATCATCAACAGTCTTGCGTACATAAAGAAAGCATCTGCGATCACCAACTGCGAGAGTGGGATTCTGGAAAAGAAAAAGGCAAAAGCAATCGTACAGGCATGTGATGAAATCCTTACAGGAAAATTGCATGAGTACTTTATCGTAGATCCGATCCAGGGAGGTGCGGGTACTTCTCTGAACATGAATGCAAACGAAGTCATTGCCAACCGTGCGATTGAGATTCTTGGCGGGAAAAAGGGAGATTATTCAGCAATAAATCCGAATGATGATGTAAACTGCGGACAGTCCACAAATGATGTTATTCCGACAGCTGGCAAGATGACTTCACTCAGACTTCTTCAGAATCTGAAAAAAGAACTGCTCAGACTTCATGGAGCGCTCTGCAAAAAGGCAGAGGAATTTGACCATGTGATCAAAATGGGACGCACACAAATGCAGGATGCAGTTCCGATCCGTCTGGGTCAGGAATTTCAGGCATATTCCGATGCCATCATGCGTGATATCCACCGTATGGATAATGCGATGGACGAGATGCGTACCGTCAACATGGGTGGAACGGCAGTCGGAACCGGAATCAATGCAGATGAAGCCTATGTAAGCCGCATTGTTCCGAATCTTTCAAAAATATCTGATATTCAGTTTGTCCAGGCTTTTGATCTGATCGATGCAACCCAGAACCTGGATCCGTTTGTGGCAGTATCCGGTGCAGTGAAAGCGTGTGCAGTCACACTTTCCAAGATTGCCAATGACCTGCGTCTGATGTCATCCGGACCAAGAGCCGGATTTGGTGAGATCAACCTTCCGGCAAAGCAGAATGGTTCTTCGATCATGCCGGGAAAAGTGAATCCGGTCATCCCGGAAGTAGTGAACCAGGTCGCATTTAACATCATTGGAAATGATGTGACGATCACGATGGCAGCAGAGGGTGGACAGCTGGAACTGAATGCGTTTGAACCGATCGTATTCTACTGTCTGTTCCAGTCGATCGATACACTTGCATATGCAGTGCAGACTTTTATTGACAACTGTGTGACAGGAATCACAGCCAATGAAGAGAGATGCCGTCAGCTGGTAGAGAACAGCATCGGCGTAATTACTGCAATCTGTCCGCATGTAGGCTATGAGAAAGCAGCGGAGATTGCGAAAAAAGCAATGAAGACCGGGGAATCCATCCGTAATCTGATCCTCAGAGAAGGTCTTTTAAGTGAAAAAGAGATGGAAACCGTTCTGGATCCGGTCAATATGACAGAGCCAGGTATTTCGGGAAAAGAACTTCTCAGAAAATAAAGAATAAAATTTTTCTAAAAGACATGATTTTCTCCTTTTAAGGGTGTACAATGAAACATACGCGTTTCATGAGTTACAACTTAAAAGGAGAATTTTTATGCTTCAAATTCAACATATCTGCAAAGAATACCGTACAGGTACGCTGGTACAGAAGGCACTGGATGATGTAAGCCTGAATTTCAGGGACAATGAATTTGTTGCGATCCTGGGACCGAGTGGTTCGGGAAAGACGACGTTTCTTAACATCATCGGTGGACTGGATCGGTACGATAGTGGTGATCTGATCATCAACGGGATTTCTACGGAAAAATATAAAGACAGAGACTGGGATTCCTATCGGAATCATACAATTGGTTTTGTATTTCAGAGTTATAATCTGATTCCACATCAGACGGTGCTTGCCAATGTGGAGCTGGCACTGACTATTTCTGGGATCGGGAAGGAAGAACGGAAAAAGAGAGCGATTGAGGCTCTGAAAAAAGTTGGTCTTGGGGAGCAGTTGCATAAAAAACCGAGCCAGATGTCAGGCGGACAGATGCAGAGGGTGGCAATTGCCCGTGCGCTGGTCAATGATCCGGATATCCTGCTTGCTGATGAGCCGACAGGAGCGCTGGATACGGCGACCAGTGTGCAGGTTATGGAACTTTTAAAAGAAGTGGCAAAAGACCGGCTTGTTGTAATGGTTACACATAACCCAGAGCTTGCTGAAGAATATGCGACCCGTATCGTAACGCTCAAGGACGGAAAGATCCGTTCGGATACGGACGAATTTTATGTCAATGAAGCGGTCATGAAGGAGCCGGAGCATAAGAATATGGGGAAAGCTTCCATGTCATTTCTGACGGCTCTTTCCCTGAGCTTTAATAACTTAAAGACAAAGAAAGCAAGGACTCTTCTGACATCTTTTGCCGGTTCTATTGGAATTATCGGGATTGCACTGATACTGGCACTTTCCAACGGAGTCAATGCCTACATCAAGTCAATTGAAGAAGAGACTCTTTCCGAGTATCCGCTTCAGATCCAGAGTACCGGATTTGATATGACATCGATGATGGTAGGCAATATGGACAGTGGTTCGGGCAGTTCGGATAAGAAGGAGACAAAAAAAGACGGGGAAGTCAAGGTTATGCAGATGATGACCAATATGTTTTCCACGATGGATTCCAACGATCTGAAGTCTTTAAAAGAATATCTGGATGGAGGAAAAAGTGGAATTGAGGACTATACCAGTGCCGTTGAATATTCTTATAATATTTCACCAAGAATCTATCGGCAGAACAAGGATGGTTCCATTCGCCAGGTGAATCCGGACAAATCCTTTGAGTCGCTTGGAATCAGCTCTGGTGCAAGTACTAACAGTCTGATGTCATCGATGATGAGTACGAATGTTTTTTATGAAATGCCTAAGACGGAGGGGCTTTATGAGAACCAGTATGATGTGAAGGCGGGACGCTGGCCGCAGAATTATAATGAATGTGTACTGGTGCTGACTTCGGACGGAGGCATGAGTGATTTTCTCCTTTATACTTTGGGACTGCGGGATCAGATGGAACTGGACGAAATGATCCAGGAATTTATCAATGAAGAAGATGTGAACACTCCGGCAAATATCGGAACATATACCTATGAGGATATTATTGGAAAAACTTTTAAACTGGTCAATGTGTCTGACTGCTACGAATATGACAGCCAGTACAAGATCTGGAAGGATAAATCCGATAATAAGGAATATATGAAGAAACTCGTGGATCAGGGCGAAGAACTTAAAATCGTCGGAATCGTACAGGCATCGAAAGATGCAAATGCTTCCGCTCTGACACCGGGGATCGGTTATCCACAGAGTCTTGCCGAGCATGTTGCGAAAGAGGCTACGAAAAGTGAGATTGTAAAAGATCAGCTGGAGAATCCATCCAAGAATGTATTTACCGGAGAACCGTTCGGGACGACAGAAGAGAAGAATGGACTGGATGCGAACAGTCTGTTTACGGTAGATGAGGATACACTTCAGAAAGCATTTGCTTTAGACGACAGTGGATTTTCCGGTGATATGTTGTCGGCAGATTCCCTGAATCTGGAAAATGCATTCCGGATGGGTGGGGATTCTCTGGATTTGTCCGGGATGATAAATCTGGATCAGATCAGTCTTGACGTGTCCGGTATGCCACAGATGAATCTTGGCGATATGATCGGAAGCCTGGATCTTACCGTAAAACCGGGTGGAATGCAGAAGTTGTCTGAGGGTGTTATGGAAGGTTATCAGGAGTATGTGAAATTCCATCCAGAAGCAGATTATTCAAATCTGGCGAAAGATTTTATGGATTACCTGATGACGGATGAAGCGCAGAAGATCCTGAAAGATAATCTGCAGGAGATCATTGAGAGCACCGGTGGGTTTAAGATTACAATTGATCAGATGCAGGAGCTTGTACAGCGTGTGATGGAAGGATATCAAAAGTATGCTGCGGAAAAAGGATATACAGATCCGGATAAATTTGGAGAATATCTGGCGGAGTATTTACAGACCGAGGAAGCAAAAGAGATTATGAATACCTGGCAGCAGGAGATTTTTGGAGATACGGTGATAAATATTACTTCTGACCAGCTGAAAAAACTGACAAAAGAACTGGCGAGTAGTTATCCGGCATATGCTGCAGCGAATGGAAAAGCAGATCCGACCAAAATGGGAGATTATTTTCTGAACTACCTTGCTACAGCAGATGGAAAACAGCGTCTGATGAACGGGCTTTCCGAGGTGATCGATATGGATCAGCTGGAGAGCCAGTTAAGTGCGACAATGGGAAGTTACATGGCAAAGGCAATGGGAATTTATACCCGAGCAATTTCGGATGTGCTTGAGACACAGATCACTTCGGCAATGAATCAGATCGTCACTCAGATCACAGAAGAAATCGGGAACGCCATGCAGGCTGCCATGGGAAATGTGGGAACCCATCTGCAGAACATGCTTGAAAGTTCGATGAAGATTGATACCGATGCATTTGCAAAGGCATTTCAGATGAATATGACAGAAGATGATCTGAAAGAGCTGATGACATCCATGACAATGAGCGCGACTGCTTCCTATGACAATAATCTGCAGAAACTTGGATACGTGGATTTTGCGAACCCGAGTCAGATTTCCATATATCCGACGGATTTTGAGAGCAAGGAAAAAGTGGTGAAAATCCTGGATTCTTATAACAGCCGGATGGAAAAAGAAGGAAAAGAGGAACAGATCATCACTTATACCGATATAGTCGGAACACTGATGTCTTCCGTGACAAATATCGTGGATATCATCAGCTATGTGCTGATTGCGTTTGTGGCGATTTCCCTTGTAGTATCTTCAATTATGATCGGGGTTATCACCTACATCAGTGTACTGGAACGGAAGAAGGAGATTGGAATCCTGCGCGCGATCGGGGCATCTAAGAGAAATGTATCGCAGGTATTTAATGCAGAAACCGTTATCATTGGTCTGTGTGCCGGACTGATCGGAATCGGACTGTCACTGCTGCTTCTGATCCCTGGAAATATGATCATCCATGCGGTGGCAGATAATAACAAAATTAATGCATTTTTACCAGTGCTTCCGGCAATTGTGCTGATTCTTTTGAGTATCGGGCTTACCCTGCTCGGTGGAATCATTCCGTCAAGGAAAGCAGCAAAGAGCGATCCGGTGACAGCGCTTAGGACAGAATAAAAAAAGAGAATGAGGGAAAAGGAAAATGGATAAAGAGAAAAATACAAAAGCAGTGAGTGAGGAAAATATTTACTGTCTGAATGGAAGAGTGCCGGTAAAAAAGGCGATTCCGTTCGGACTACAGCATGTTCTGGCAATGTTTGTGTCGAATTTGGCACCGGTGCTGATCGTGTGCAGTGCGGCATTTGTGAGAGGATCGGAGAATCACTTAAGTGCTGCGGAAATTACGCAGCTTCTGCAGTGCGCGATGTTTGCAGCGGGGATCGGGACCTGTCTGCAGCTTTACCCGGTATGGAAGATTGGCTCCAGGCTTCCGATCGTTATGGGAGTCAGTTTTACCTTTCTTGGTAGTCTGCTGATGATCTGTACCAATCCGGAACTTGGATATGAAGGGATGGTAGGTGCGGTGATCGCCGGAGGTATTTTTGAGGGACTGGTAGGAATGAGTGCCAAATACTGGAAACGGCTCCTGACACCGGTAGTATCGGCATGTGTGGTGATTGCGATTGGGCTTTCCCTCTTGTCGGTAGGAATGGATTCCTGGGGCGGTGGAAATGGAGCAGAAGATTTTGGAGCGTGGTATCATCTTCTGGTCGGATTTTTCACACTGGTTGTGTGTCTGGCTGCCCGTTATCTGTTAAAAGGTGTATACAAGAACCTGAATGTACTGGTTGGTCTGGTCTGTGGGTATCTTCTGTCCATTATATTTACTGTGGCAGGGAGTGCACCGATGGTTGATTTTTCAGGAATTACAAAGACGATCGAGCAGGTTGGTGTATTCAGCCTTCCAAAGCTTGTATTTTTTACTTCCCATAAACCGGTTTTTGATCTGGGAGCATTCTTTACTATTGCAATTGTATTCCTGGTATCGGCAGCGGAGACAACGGGTGCAACTACTGCAGTGTGTACCGGTGCACTTGGACGGGATATCAAGATGGAGGAACTGCAGGGGTCTCTTGCCGTGGATGGATTTTCCAGTGCGATTTCAGGATGCTTTGGATGTCTGCCGCTTACTTCTTTCAGTCAGAATATCGGGCTCGTCACTATGACGGGAGTTATCAACCGTTTTACGATTCTGATGGGGGCTTTGATTTTGATCCTTGCTTCTCTGTTCCCGCCGCTTGGAGCTTTTTTCAATTCGCTTCCGCAGGCGGTACTTGGAGGATGTACGGTTATGATGTTTGGATCGATCATGTATGAAGGAATCAAGATGCTCAAAGGGTGTGTGTTTGATGACAGAACTATGATCATTGTATCGCTGGCATTCTGTATCGGTGTCGGACTGACACAGACTTCCGGAAACTTCTTTTCCGCATTTCCGAAGGAGGTAGGAGATATTTTTAATGGAAATGCAGTTGCAGGGGTGTTCGTGGTGTCATTGATCTTAAGTATCTGCCTTCCGAAGAAAAAAACAACAGATTTGTAAAATGTGATAAAAATAAGTCAATCAGAAGGAAGAGATGAACGAGGATGAGGACAAAAAGAAAGATCGAAGCGCAGGCGTCTGAACAATTATAATCGAAAAATGTTGAGCAAATAAGGAACTGCGTGCCGGAGATGCGCACTTGCACGAAGATGAAGAATGGCGCAAGCGACCGCGCTCGGCGCGAGAATGTGCCGAGGCACATTCTTTTTTAGTGTGGAAGTGACCAGTTCCAGAAGCTTGTTCATTATATTTGACCAGCTTGGAAGTATTTGCTGTATAGAGCATTGGAATCAATGTAGCAGCGTCCTGGAATTGCTGCATTTCTTCTGGTGAAAATCCGGTTGTGCCGCATACCAGGGCTTTTTGTGTTTCACTACGAGGGAGAGTACCTCCAGACTGGTTTCTCTGGTAGAAAAATCTATGATGACTTGACCGGATCCGCACCGAATATTCAGTAAGCTATGATTCCAATTGTAAGAACTAAAAAATCATGCTATACTTACGGCAGATGAAAAACTGACAGGATAAGACAACAAAGGAGAGGCACATGAATTCTAATTTTGAATATTATAAAGTTTTTTATTATGTGGCGAAGTATGAGAACCTTACAAAGGCATCCAGCGTTCTGAAGACGAGTCAGCCGGCGGTGACGAGAACGATACACAACCTGGAAAATGAACTGGGATGTCGGTTATTTACCAGAAGCAAATCCGGCATGAAACTGACACCGGAGGGAAGAACCTTTTACAGCTATGTATCGGCAGGGTGCGCCCAGTTTTTTAAAGGGGAAAATGATCTGAGCAATCTGATCAGTCTGGAGAACGGGACAATCTATATCAGTGCGACTGAGACAGCCTTGCACTGCTTCCTGTTCCGGGCAATGGGAGAGTTCAACAGCATTTATCCGAACGTACATTTCAAAATCTTAAATAACAGTACCATGGACTCGGTCAACGCGGTAAAAGAAGGAAAGGTAGACCTTGCATTTGTGTCAACGGATCTGCAGGTAAATAAGCCGCTCAGGATGAAGAAACTGCGGGAATACCATGAGGTGCTGATCGGCGGCAGTCGTTACATAGAATTAAAAGGAAGAAAGATTTCATTGGAGGAGCTTTCGGCTTATCCTTGGATCAGCCTGACTTCGGAGGCACTGACCAGAAAATTCCTGAATAATTATTTTGCAGATCATGGTCTGCAGTTTTTGCCGGATATGGAGCTTGCGACGACGGATATGATACTTCCGGCAGTGAGACATAATCTGGGGCTGGGATTCATCCCGGCGGAATTTGCGGATGCGGAACTTAAGTCCGGACAGGTATTTGAAATCAAGGTAAAAGAAAAACTGCCGGAACGTAATATCATATTGATTTACGATATGGAATATCCGCAGAGTATCGCAGCAAAGGAGTTCCAAAAATTCCTGAAAGAAAAGGGCAATTAATCTGCCAATCATGAGAAATGAGAAATATAATAAAAACCCGGAAGCTTACACAAATTCGGATGATCATAACGATCTGACAAAGATAAAAGGTATCGAATTGGAGTAAAATATGGTAAGCTTCCGGGCTTTTTATTAAAACAAACTAATTAGTAGGAATTTTTATTTATGCCACTCCCAGTTACGGATCTCTTCAAGATCCTGTCCGTATTCGGCAATGTACTGTTTGTGCTCTACCAGCTTGTCGTTCATTTTCTGGATCAGGAAGGATCCCTTGTTGCCAAGCTGTGGCAAGTGCATGATTGCATCTTTTACCAGGTTGAAACGGTCGATCTGATTCTGTACACGCATATCGAATGGTGTAGTGATCGTTCCTTCTTCCTGATATCCATGAACAGAAATGTTATGGTTGTTACGTTCATATGTAAGTTCATGGATCAGTGTCGGATATCCGTGGAATGCGAAGATTACCGGTTTATCCTTTGTAAAGATTGCATCGTATTCTGCATCACTTAATCCGTGAGGATGTTTGTGGTCTGATTCGAGCTTGAACAGGTCAACTACGTTAACAACACGGATCTTAAGGTCTGGCATCTCATCACGAAGGATGGTAACTGCAGCCATTGTTTCCAGTGTAGGTGTATCACCACAGCAAGCCATAACAACATCCGGCTCTTCACCACAGTCGTTACTTGCCCACTCCCAGATACCGATACCCTGTGTACAGTGCTTAACAGCCTGTTCCATAGATAACCACTGGCAGCTTGGATGCTTAGATGCTACGATCGCATTTACATAGTTCTTACTCTTGATACAGTGATCGAAGCAGGAAAGTAAGCAGTTTGTATCCGGTGGGAGATACATGCGGACAACATCTGCTTTCTTATTAGCAATGTGATCCAGGAATCCCGGGTCCTGATGTGTGAATCCGTTGTGATCCTGCTGCCATACATTTGATGTCAGAATGAAGTTAAGAGAAGCAATTGGCTGTCTCCATGAAAGCTGGTTGCATACTTTTAACCATTTTGCATGCTGGGCTGCCATAGAGTCAACAATACGGATGAATGCTTCGTAACTTGCGAAGAATCCGTGACGTCCTGTTAACAGATAACCTTCCAGCCATCCTTCACACATATGTTCACTTAACATACCATCCATGATACGTCCGTTTCTTGCAAGACAATCGTCTGTGTCAAGAAGTCCGGCGTTCCAGTCACGGTTCTGTGTTTCAAATACTTTGTATAAACGGTTAGACATACTTTCGTCAGGTCCGAAGATACGGAAGTTCTTGTTCTCTTCGTTTAATTCGAAGATGTCACGGATATATCCGCCAAGTTCGATCATATCCTGAGCCTTTGTCTTACCTGGTTCAACTTCGATTCCATAAGAACGGAAATCAGGAAGTCTTAAGTCTTTTAATAATAAACCACCATTTGCATGTGGGTTAGCTCCGAGACGGGCATCTCCCTTAGGTGCAAGTTCTGCAAGTTCTGGGATCAGGCGTCCGTTTTCGTCGAAGAGTTCTTCCGGATGATAGCTTTCCAACCACTCTTTTAAGAGCTCCAGATGTTCCGGACTTTCCATTGTAAGTGGTACCTGGTGTGCACGGAAAGATCCTTCAATCTGCTGACCGTCTACAACCTTTGGTCCGGTCCATCCCTTTGGAGTACGAAGAACGATCATTGGCCACATCGGACGTTCTGGATCGTTGTTCTCACGTGCATTTTTCTGGATTGCCTTGATCTCTTCGATAACAGTATCCATTGTCTCTGCCATCTTCTTGTGCATGGTCATCGGATCGTCACCTTCTACGAAGTAAGGTTTCCAACCGCATCCTTTGAAGAAGTTTTCCACTTCCTCATGTGAAATACGTGAGAAGATTGTAGGGTTACTGATCTTATATCCATTTAAATGAAGAATTGGAAGTACAGCACCGTCTGTAACCGGGTTCAGGAATTTGTTAGACTGCCATGAAGTAGCTAACGGTCCGGTCTCAGCTTCACCATCACCGACAACAACTGTTGCGATCAGATCCGGGTTGTCGAATACAGCACCGAATGCATGTGCGATAGAATATCCAAGCTCTCCACCTTCGTTGATAGATCCAGGTGTCTCTGGTGCACAGTGACTCGGAACTCCACATGGGAAGGAGAACTGCTTGAACATCTTCTTCATACCTTCTTCATCCTGGCTGATGTTCGGATATACTTCGCTGTAAGAACCTTCCAGATATGTATTGGCAATTAAGAAGTTTCCGCCATGTCCAGGACCTGATAATAAGATCATATCCAGATCATAACGTTTGATCTCACGGTTGCAGTGTACATAGATAAAGTTCTGTCCTGGGACAGTTCCCCAGTGCCCAACGATTTTCTTCTTGATCTGATCCATTGTAAGTGGTTCTTTTAATAATGGATTGTCAAGAAGGTATAACTGACCGGCTGACAGATAGTTGGCAGCACGCCAGTAAGCATTCATCTTTTCAAGCATTTCCTGAGATAACGGCTGCTTCTCAAGACATGTTTTTGTGTCTTCCATATTCTTACCTCTTTCTTAAAAATAATTTTGTGTTATTTTTTTAACCATTTGTAGAATAACACAATGAAAAGTATGCGTAAAATAGCAATTATGCATTGCAAATATAAGTTTTTGGTATGGATGGAGGAAAAGACTGGGGCTGGCAGATCGATCCGGTGGGGCTGCGTTATGCACTGGTTACTTTATATGAACGTTATGAAGTACCTTTATTTATAGTAGAAAATGGCTTCGGAGCAATTGATATCCTGAAAGAAGATCATACTTGTGATGACGATTACCGTATTGCATATCTGAAAGAACATATTACAGAGATGAAGAAAGCAGTAGAGATAGATGGTGTGGATCTGATGGGATATACTCCATGGGGATGTATCGATCTGGTATCATTTACAACAGGTGAATTAAAGAAGCGTTACGGGTTCATCTATGTTGATAAAAATGATGACGGAACCGGAAGTGGAAAGAGATATAAGAAGAAATCCTTTGGCTGGTATCAGAATGTGATTCGGACAAATGGAGAAGAACTGTAATTGCTTCTAATTTAATAGTGCAGGAATCCCAAACAGGCTGATATTTTATATTAACATGTATAAAATATCAGCCTGTTTGCTATTTATAAGATTAAATACAACTTAGGTTGCTGCTTTGTAAAAATAATACAAATAAGTGCAAAATAAAAGTTGTATTGTACTATAAAGAAAGTATGAAAGAAATAAAGAAAAATGCACAAAAAATTCATTCTTTGTTCATAATTATTGAAACCAAGACTGTCAAAACGCACAAAAAACGGTTTTGACAGATGAAAACGCCATGAAAAGTGCTACGAGACAGTACAACTTTGTTGAAGAAAATGGTTGTATTTTATTGCAAAACGATACCAGTTAAGTATATAATCTAATCATCAAATAAATACAGAAAACGGAGGAAACATTATGAAGAGAGTTCTCAAAAAAGTAACAGCAGCTCTTTTGGCAGCAACAATGGTAGTTGGACTTGCTGCATGCGGAAACGGTGGAAGTTCTGATGACAAGAGCAGCAAGAGCAGTAAATCAGGAAAGGTTAAAATCGGAGTTTCTATCTGGTCTTCAACAGACGTTCTTGGATCACAGTGTAAGAAGATGCTGGATGCAGCAGCTAAAGCACTGGATGTAGAAGTACAGTATGTTGACCAGGGACATGTATCTGAGAAAGTTACAGCTTCTGTAGAGCAGTTAGCAGCAGCAGGATGCCAGGGTATCATCATCTGCAACTCTTCTGATACAGAGATGACATCCGCTATTAAGACATGTAATGACAATAAAGTATATCTGGCACAGTTCTTCCGTGTTATCAGCCAGGAGAACAGCAAGGATATCTATGATTTAGCAACCGCATCACCGTACTACATCGGCGCTGTTCATGAGAACGAGCCGGAGAACGGTGAAAAATTAGTTCAGATTCTTCTGGACAAGGGCGACAGAAACATCGGTCTGATCGGCTGGGAGCAGGGCGACGCTACCTGGCTTGGCAGATGGGAAGGCTACAAAGCTGGCGTTGAGAAATGGAACGCAGAGCATCCGGATGATCAGGCAAAACTGTCTGAGCCGCAGTACGCAGGTACTTCTTCTGAGGGTGGTTCCAAGGCAGCAGAGGCTCTGATGTCCGCAGATCCGACTCTGGATGCACTGATTCCGGCAGGCGGCGGCGGTGACCCGCTTCAGGGCGCTATCGCAGCAGTTGAGCGTGCAGGCAAGACTCAGGATATCGACATCGTTTCCACGGACTTCCTTCCGGATCTGGGCGAGAGACTTGAAAATGGTTCTATGGCCGGTGAGTCCGGTGGACATTACTGCGATCCGCTTATCGCTTTCATGATGGTTTACAACGCAATCAAGGGCAACTACACAGGTATCGAGGGTAACTTCGAGGATGTTCCGTTCCCGTATCTGTATGTATCTTCTCCGGACGACTACAAAGCATATGAGCAGTACTTCGTAGATCAGCTTCCATACACCGATGAGGAACTGGTAGCTATGTCCGAGCTTAGCCTGGATGACCTGAAAGCAACTGCAGCTGGTATCTCCA
>ERZ773146.2409-NODE-2409-length-12716-cov-3.579022_pt1 | contig 12716 bp, 8 predicted proteins | sample MGYA00580847_ERZ773146 | MGnify/ENA primary metagenome ERZ773146 (study PRJEB29015, sample SAMEA2737830) | human gut metagenome | biome: human gut; feature: human-associated habitat; material: faeces | place: China | collected 2012 ...
CCAGAGACGGCATGCCAAGGCTGTCAACTTCGGAATCGTGTACGGAATCAGCGCAAATCCAACCGCCACACCAATGGTTCCAATATTGGTGTGTTCCCCATTCTGCGATTCCGGAATCAGCTCCTCGACCACAACATAAATCATGGCTCCTGCCGCAAAGGACAGAAAATACGGAAGCGCGGGACGGATACTTGAGGTTAACCAAATGGTAAGGAGTGCGCCAATGGGTTCTACAATCCCGGATAACACACCACAGACGAAGGCCTTCGTCCTGCTCATGCCTTCTCCTCTTAAAGGCATGGAAATAATGGCTCCCTCCGGGAAATTCTGAATAGCAATACCAACCGCGAGTGCAAGCGCCCCTGCCATCGTGATTCCGGTATTACCCATCACGGCTCCTGCAAAAGCCACACCTACCGCCATTCCCTCCGGAATATTATGAATCGTGACGGCAAGCAGCATCATGGTTGTTTTCGAGAATCCGCTTTTCACCCCTTCCGGCTTGTCACTTGCAAGATGCAGGTGAGGAGTCAGTGTATCAATCAGCAGTAAAAATACGATTCCAAGCAAGAATCCAACCAGTGCAGGAACCCACGGGATCACTCCCTGTTCCGCTGCCATATCAATGGACGGAATTAAGAGTGACCAGACAGATGCGGCAATCATCACTCCTGCCGCAAATCCAAGCAACGCTTTTTCCAGCCGGGCATTCATCTCGTTGCGCATCAGGAATACCATTGCTGCGCCGAGCGTCGTGCCAAGCAGTGGAACCAGCAATACAATCATTTCAGACATACCAATCTCCCTTTTGATTTACTCTTATGTTATTACCGGGGAAAAAAAATGGTGCCTTTTCCCTTATGCAATGTCAAATACACTTCTGCATTTCAGATTTTCAGGAGTGCCTTCGATGATCTCTACCGTATATTCACCGGCATCCATATCAAAATAATTATCAGAGAAACGAACATCCCCACTCTCGTCATACAGCTCTACATTCTTTGCATAAGCATCGGCTGTTACGGTGATCCTGCTGCCCTCCTGCTTTAGGCTAAGATGCGGGTTCTTGAAGTAATAATGCTTCGGTGCCGTAAACAGACAGGTGTTTTCAGATACCGCCTTTCCATCCACAATAAAGCTGTAGGTCATATGGATTTCTCTTTCATCATAAGAGCTGAAGTCCTTCTTTTCAAGCCATACGCCATCCAATGCCGGTACCGTCACGGTCTCTTCTCCGCTTTCAAGTACCTTACTTTCTGAATCCCGCAGCGACCATCTCACAATACCGGTAACCGCTTCAAAGGTTTCATTTGCTACATGAAGGGTACCACTCTTCTCAATCGGCTTTGGCTCTGCAATACAATATGGACGTTCACTCAGTTCGCCGGTCTCCTCACAGGAAATCATTACCGGTGCAAACATCTTACGTTCTGCATAGTGAAGAGCTTTCCATCTGCCATAGTAATCAATGCTTGCCCAGGATGCTACCGGCCAGATATCATTTAACTGCCATACGACAGCTCCCATGCATCTTCCACGATATCTACGGAAATGCTCCACGCCATAACGGATCGCATCCGCCTGTAAAAGCTGGGATGCATATAACAGATGGGCAAAATCCTTCGGGTAAAGATACGTTGCAGAAAGGTATTTCAGGATCTTACCATTTGCAGCCGTATTTCTCTGATGCATCTCCATCACTCTGGAGAAAATATTCCGCTCTTCCGGAAGGGTAAAGCTCTCCACCGTCTTAAGGCTCGGGAAGGACTGGAAGCCAAACTCGGAAAGATAACGGAAATGGTACTTTCTGTAATCGGTAAACGGCTTCTCTCCATGCCATACGTCCCAGTAATGGGCATCTCCTCTTGCCTCATCCCACGGATTATCATAGCTTCCGCCTGAGGACGGAGAAGACGGCCAGTAAAAGGTCGCGGGATCCTCTGCCTTACAGATCTTCGGTATAATATATTCATAAATCTTCGTATAGTCTGCTTTCTGTTTTGCTGTTGTAAGCCAGGTGCCATCCAGTGTCTGGGTTTCCATCTCATTGTTACCACACCACAGGGCAAGACACGCATGATGACGGATTCTGCGGACATTCTCAATGGTCTCTGCGATGATATTGCGCTCAAATTCGTCATCCAGTTCATACGATGCACAGGCATACATAAAATCCTGCCACACAAGCAGTCCCAGTTCATCACACAGATCAAAGAAGAAGTCCTCCGGATAATAACCGCCGCCCCAGACGCGGATACAGTTGTGGTTCGCCCATACCGCATCCCTTAACAGCTTCCCGGTTCTCTCCTTCGTCACTCTGGATAACAGATTGTCCTCCGGAATATAATCCGCACCCATGGCAAAAATCTTCACACCGTTTACTTCGTGGGCAAAGCAATTGCCCCATTCATCCTTGTCAGTATTTACTGTAATCGTACGCAGACCGATTCTGCGTTTCCAGGAATCCAGTACCTTTCCATCCCCAGAAAGCAGGCTTACCTCTACCTGATAAAGTGGTTGATCTCCATAGCCATGCGGCCACCAGAGCTTCGGATCCGTGATGGTGATGCGGAACTGTTCTTCTGCTCCTTCGCCACGTTCCTCATACGTATACGTTTTTCCATCGGGAGAAGTTACCTGAATGGCAAGGGTTCCCTCCGGCTGATCGGTAAAGGTCTCTACGGCAATGTCAAAATCCAGTGTTACAGAACCTTCTTCATGGATTTGTGTTATGTAAACCGATTCAATACGGCTCTTTTCCACGCCGACTAACGATACCTCACGGTAAATTCCTGCGTCCGGAACACGCGGCCCCCAGTCCCAGCCAAACATGCAGTGTGCCTTACGAAGATGAGGAAATCCTTCCATTGCCTCATGCGAACCACCGGTATACACCTTTGCATTCTCTTCTTTAATATATTGTGTCGGGGAGTGAAGAATAACTTGTAATTCATTCGTTCCCTCCTTTAAAAGGTCTCCATCCAGAAGATCATACTCCCAGCTGCGGTGCATATTGTAAGCACTGCCAAGCAATTGCCGGTTTACATAAATATCCGCAAGCGTATCAATTCCATCAAACCTTAAGAACAGTCCATCCATGGAAAACCACTCCGGCTCCACCTCAAACCGGGTTGTATAACAGAAATCATTATCCATAATGGGAAGCGTCTTTAATTCATTGTCACGATAATACGGATCCTCGATTTTCCCTTCGGTAAGAAGGGTCGCATAAACCGATCCCGGAACCTCTGCCGGCAGCCCCGCTTCTCCTGTAAGTCCTGCATCCTTTCCCAGAATCTTTAAATTCCATGTACCATTTAATAATTTTGTTTTCATCTGCATCTCCTACGCTGTTTATATTCTCTTATCTGCATATTTATGATATAATGTAACTATTCAAAGCCATGCAAATTCTGTCAAAATATGAACGGAATGCCTGCATTCCAGGTCATATTTGACAGGATTTATATGGCGAAGTAACCACATGAGCAAAAGGAAAGCTGCGTAGCAGCGATTTTGCGAATGTGGTTCTGAATAGTTCCTTATGATTTCGTAAATTAAAATTCGTAATCAATGCAGGCGCGGCTTTCGCGTAACGGAGTGATGAATGCGCCAAAGGCTTTGTGGGTGGGATGAATCTGATAAGCATTCAGGCCTTCGATATCATCAAAATCACAGATTAAAGCCAGTTCATAGTTGCTTTCGACAGCTTTTTCATCATTGATGGCAACGACAAGCTTCTTTAAAGTAGGAATCTCTGCTTCAAAAACGGAAAGGCGCTTCTTAGCTTCCTCGATGGTTTCCTGTTTCGTCTTTCCTTCGGCATTTTCTTTTAACTTGAACATTACAATGTGTTTAATCATAGGTGTATTTCCTTTCTTTGTTGTTATATAGAAATTTATCGGGCAGGTACGAACAGCTTTTGACCCTGATAGCATTATTTTATAAGATAATAAATGCAAATTCAATACGGTTCTCTGAACTGTTACTAAATGTAACCGTGTAAACATACTTGCAAGGTTTCCGGTAACAGGCTATGATGTAAAAATAAGATGAGGTGACAGACATGGCAAAAACGGAAGAGGAAATTTGCAAAGAATGTAAGGGAAACTGCTGCAGGTCCATGGGATGCTCTCTTTCTCCGGAGGATATGATCCGTGGAATCCGGGCATGGAAGGAAATATCCGGAGCAGAGCGGATGCAGCACAGAAAGATAGAAGAAGCAAAGGCAGAGGAAATCATGTCAGAAAAAGAGCCTGATACGGAAGAGATCGAGAACTGGCTGATGAACAGCAATTGTGCGCTTGATTCCTTCGGGTATCCGGGAGGGAGTCTGCTTTATGTGAGGATGCGCCATAAGTGCTTTACCTTTATCGGGGTGGATGCCATGGGAGAATGCGAAGCATTAACCGACACGGGATGCCGGTTATCCTATGAAGACCGTCCCAAGGGAGGGCGGATGCTGATTGCACGTGAGGATCATCGCTGCATCCAGGAATATACCAGGGAGATGATGGTGGAGGACTGGATGCCTTATCAGGAACAGCTTAAGCAGATCTGGAAAAAGTGGTATGAGAGGTTTATGCAGGATGGGACATTTGACCACTGTGAGGAAGAATATATGAAGCTTCAGAGAACACGCCGGGAGCAGATGATGGCTTCCATGCAGGGTTGATAGAGGATAGAGGAAAATGTATGCTCAAGGTTTCACATATTAAGAAAAAGTATGGAAAACGAACCATATTGGATGATATCTCACTGGAAGCTGAGTGCGGACAGTGCCTTGCACTTGCCGGAAAAAACGGCTGCGGTAAGACAACACTGATGCAGATTCTGGCAGGAGCCATCCAGCCTGATGCTGGAGAAATTTCCTTTTTCGGAAAGAATCCGCTGCAGAAGCGCACATACTTCCGGAAGTATGTGGGATATGTACCGCAGGAGCCGCCACTTATTGAGGAGCTTACCGTGAAGGATAATCTGAAGCTATGGGGTGTCTGGCAGTCGGAGCACCGGGAATTGCTGCTTTCCTCCTTTGAACTGGAGGAACTGCTGAAAACAGAAGTCCGGAAACTGTCGGGAGGAATGAAGCGACGATTATCGATTGCCTGCGCACTGGCACAGTGGCCGCCGATTCTGCTGTTGGATGAGCCGACAACAGCACTTGATTTATATTATAAGGATAACATTCAGCAATGGCTGATGCAGTATCGGAGCATGAATGGAATTGTGCTGCTGACTTCGCATGATGAAAACGAAATTCTTTCCTGTGACCGCTGTCTGATTATGAAGCAGGGGAAGCTCACAGAGCTCACGGGAGAAGATTTGACCATAGAGGAAATCAGAAAAGAAATCATAACACCGGATAAGTAAGGGTGAAGGGAGAAGAAAAATGCCGAAATTTGATCCAATGACAGGAGAACTTATTACAGAGGAAACAGACGGAAAAAGAACTGCATCTATATCAGAAAACCAGACAGATATTGGGCAGACAACAGAACAAACCGGAAAACAGTTTGTGCCAAGGTTTGATCCGATGACGGGACAGCCAATTCATATAGAACAATCGCAGCCACAGACTCAATCACAGTTCCAACGGCAGCTCCAGTCTGAATCACAGTCCCAATCGCAGCCGCAGTTTCAGCCACAGCCCCAGTTTCAGCCGCGGCCTCAATCTCAGGAACCGAAGAAGTCACACAAGATGGCAATCATCGTTTCGATTATTGCTGGAGTAGTGGTATTGCTTGGAATTCTTGCTTTTGTATTAGCAGCAGTGCTGCTTTCCAATCCGAGAACAGCTGTGGAAAAAGCATGTGCAAAGACCTTTTCAGAGGGCGGATATTTATATGATACATGCAGGGATTTTCAAGGATTTGAAAAAGATTACACGGTTACGTCCAACATCAAGATTGCGATGCAAAGTGAATATTCTGACGGCTCAATCATATTGTACACGCAGCTGGGAGTAGATGGAAAAGACAAACAGCTTGCCGGAACGATGGCATATAACAGCGCATGGATTAATATTCCTGAAATCGAATATAAGCTGCAGATTGATGCGAATGAGGTTCGTCTTCAGATCCCATCGGTAGACAGCCATGTGTTTACTTATAATTATACAGAGGAAAAGCATGGATATCTGACAGAAATAGCCTCTGCGGAGGATCTTCAGGCGATTGATGATGTTCTGAAAATGATTTATTCCAGTGAATCATCGGGCGATATCAAAAATACAGAGTCTGCTGTGAAGCTGATGAACTGGTACCGTTCCCTGAAGGTGGAAAAATCAGATGCAGGGCAGTTTGAAGTGGATGGAAATATCCGGAAGTGCAAGGGATATGCGATTTTGGTGACACGGGAGGATATGAACCGGTTCAGGGAGATTTATCAGGAATATGTCGAGACCGCGATGACAGATCGGCTGCATGCGCTTGGAATGTCCGCAGAGGAATACACGGAGCAGATATTTGCAGATATTCAGGATATGGAGGATGCAACGATCCGGTTTTATGTGTATCAAAAGGAACTGGCCTGCGTGGAGCTTGAAGCTGCAGGGGATATTTATCAGGTGATTTTCCATGGTGGGGACTATCGGACGCAGAACATGGAGATACTTGTGAACGGTGCTGTAGTATGTACGATCGAAGGAACGCTTGCAGGGGATGAGGAAAGCATTACAGTGGATTTTTCGGGAAACCATGTCGAGGTGACATACAACCGGAGTACAGAAGCTTATGACATTAAATCGGAAAATACTTATGAAAAGATTGAAATGAACGGAAGCCTTTCCGTTGGAAGCAAGGAGATCAGACTGACTGTGGATCAGTTTGCCCTGGAGGGAGAGGCGGATTATACCCTAAGTGGGGATATTGCTGTAACTAAGGGTGTGGTCATTGACACAATGAAGGGGGAAATCTTTGATATTGGAAATGCCAGTGAAGCGGAGTATGATGAGTTATTTGATGATCTGAATCAGTTGCTTTATGGATTATTGGGATACTAAAAGGAAACCGGATGAAAACGTGGATTGCTTTTTTCATAGTGGAATGTAAAAGAACAGGGAAGACACTGTTAAAGTCCATAGGAAGCTTTTGCGCCTGCCTGCTTCTGACGGCGGTATTGGTAGCGGCATTCAGCGCGATCATGCAGAATGCACAGGTGTTTCAGAAGGTGAATATTGGCATTGCAATTCCGGAGGGAGAGAGTATCAGCCGTCTGGCAACACAGTATATTTCCTCTATGGACAGTGTCCGTTCGGTCTGTGATTTTTATTATCTGGATGAACAGGAGGCTGTGGAGCAGTTAAAGCAGGGAACCCTTCAGGCGGTAGTTGTGCTGCCTGAGGGCTTTTATCATGATGTGCAGGTAGGGATCAATCCGCCTGCACAGATTTATTTTCCGAAGGATGCTGTGCAGAATACACAGGTATTTGAAGAACTGGTAACGGCAGGAGTATCCTTTTTGCAGACCGCAGAAGCGGGTGTGTATGCGGCATTGGACACGGCTTCTTATTATGGCATCGAATTACAGGGGGCAGGACTCGGTGATACGATCGCTTATCTGTTTGTGAATCAGATGTTGAAAAGAGACAGCGTATATTCTGCCAAAATGCTCTCGACTATGGGAAATCTATCGGTTGCGGAGTATTATTACGCAGCAGGCCTTGTGATTCTGCTTATGATGTGTGGGATCCAGTTTGGATTTTTATATGGAAGGCGGAACAGATCCGTGGAGGATAAACTGAAAATCCGTGGCGTAGGAAGTCTCCGACAGTCCGTCGTTAAGATTCTGGTAATGACAGAGTTTTTGTATGTGACAGGACTCCTGTATTACTTTGCGGGAATCGGCGTTGCCGGTTGGACCAAAACGTATTTCGTATTTTATCAGGGGACAACATGGTATGCCCTGTTGCTCTTATGTCTTGGAATAGCGATTTATTTTCAGGTGTTGTATGAGCTTTCAGGCAGCAGCTCACAGGCAGCAGTATTTGTTTTTGCAGTAAATGTAATTACAATCATTGGAGCCGGTGTACTGATTCCGGAGGCTTATCTGGGAAAAGAGATTGCCGGAATCAGCCGTTTCCTGCCGATGAAGTACTGGAATGTATATGCGGCAGGAATGCTGGAAGGGGAGATATCGAAAGATTCGGTTGCCGGAACGGTATTTTTCCTGCTTATGGGAATGGCAGCCGGAGGGTTTCTTTCCTGGAGAAATGAAAAGAGTGGGCAGCAGTCACGTAGCCACTCTGAGCCTGAAATCTGTGAACAGTCACGTGATAATATCCGATCTCGTATGCATGCCCGTACAGATGTGTGCGAAAACATAAAGAAAGTCCCCATGGGATTCGTTTATTATAAACTCCAACTGAAATTATGGCTGAAACACAGAATCTGCTGGCTTCAAATACTGTTTCTGGTACTGCTTCTTCTGGTGATTGGAGGTATCCATATCCCGGATACAAAAAACAGCAGTATCGGACTCGCTGGCGTGACATCCGGTATTACGCAGACCATCGCGGACCGTCTGATGCAAAAGAGGGATGTTTATCAATTTACCACTTATGAAGGCACGGAAGAGCTGGAACAGGCGGTAGAGGCAGGAGGGCTGGAATGCGGATTTGTGTTTGCGGAAGATTTTGAAGAGCAGTATGAGAAAGGCTCGTTTGAAGACAGCATTACTTATGTCTATACTCCTTTTACAACGAAGGGGATGGCGGTAAAGGAGACAGTATATGGAACTGTTCTGGAGCTTTATGGAGAAAAGCTTTTGCAGCAGAATCAGGAAACAATTGTCGGACAGAGCTCCGAAGAAGCTTCGACAATGCTGGCAGAGAGGTATGAATATTATTTGAACAGTGATGCGATTTTCCATACAGAAGTGATTTATGTGGAAACGGATGCCGGAATGGGGAGTGACTTAAGAAGAGCAGAGCCCGGCTCCGACGGGCAGAATGGAGACGCAGACTGGCTGGAAATCGGGAAACCGAAGAGTAATCAAAATAGCAATCAAAACAGTAATCAAAACAGTGATCAAAACCGCAATCAAAACCGCAATCATAACAGAATTGCAGGTCAGCCGGCTGATATGGAAAATTTGATTCGTGGTGTGATTTCCTGCATGATTTTTCTGACGGTTTATCTGTCGGGAGCGTCCTGTAAGGAAGAGAAAAATCAGCGTTTCCTGTCAATATTGGAGAAAGGAAAACGCCACAGCTATGAGTGTGCCGGAATGCTGGCTGCGGTAACACCGATGATGCTTGTCGGGACAGGTTTATCCTGCTTAACCATATTGCAGTCGGAGATGCTGGATGCGGCGAGTGGAGCAGGATTTGTAACCGCAACGGGAATTGGAATGGTAATTGTGACAGAGATTTTGCAGATGCTTCTGCTCATTGTGGTATCCATTTTATTTACTGCGTGTACGATGTGTATATGGAAAAAAGATATGGGAATGTTATCGGCACTTCCTGTACTTATACTGCTGCAGATTATCATCTGCCCGGTAATTATTGACATGGCAGTGTATGTACCGGCCGTGAAATATATCCGGTATCTCTGCCCTATTGCTTATTATCTTTAAGTGCTTCCTAAAGTTTTCACAAGCAAGCTCCATTATTTTATAAGAACTTGATTTTGGACTATTTTTTCAAGTTTTGTTGCATTATATCCAATTTCGCTATAAGAATTAGCAATGTCTTTGCCACAATGGTTGGATTTTGGACATATATGCTTCTTGTCGTATTCATATGTCCAATTTCGCTATAAGAATTAGTAATCTCTTTGCTGCAATGGTTAGATTTTGGACATTTATGCTTCTTACTGCAACCATATGTCCATTTTCGCTATAAGAATTAGCACTCTCTTTGCTATAAAGGTTGGATTTTGGACATATATGCTTCGTGCCGCATCCATATGTCCATTTTCGCTATAAGAATTAGCAATCTCTTTGCTGCAATGGTTGGATTTTGGACATATATGCTTCTTGTCGCATTCATATGTCCAATTTCACTATCATGTTTTCAGTTCTTTTCATTGCAGATAATGAATTTTGGACTATTTTCTTATGAATTGCTCCATTATGTCCATTTTGAAAAGTGCAGCTTGCAATTTTGAGAAAGATCCCTTATGATGAACTTAGACATGCGACTGACGGAAGCAGAGTGATCTGTGTAGGGGCACCTACAGGGAGCATGTGAATAAAGAAGAGCCGACCGTCTGGGCAAACACAGTATCGCATGTGTATGTCCAGATTTTTTATGTAGAGCACTTAGCAAAAGCAAGCCGAAGGCGCAGGTTGACAACGTCCATATTGTCATAATTTGCATGGCTCTGAATAGTTACAAATAAGGAATTAAGAAGGAGGAAGCAAAAATGGAAAAACTGTCACTGGACAGGGAGCTTAAGGAGAATGCATATCCGGGAAGAGGAATTGTGATTGGAATCTCACCGGATGGAAAGAAAGCGGTAACTGCTTATTTTATCATGGGAAGAAGCAGCAACAGCCGTAACCGGATTTTCGTTGAATATGAGGATGGAATCCGTACGGAGGCCTTTGATCCCTCAAAGCTGGAGGATCCGAGTCTTATCATCTATGCCCCGGTTCGTGTACTGGGAGATTATACCATTGTTACAAATGGAGATCAGACGGATACCATTTATGACGGGATGCGGAATGGACTGAATTTTGAGCAGGCCCTGCGCAGCCGGGAATTTGAGCCGGATGCACCGAATTATACCCCCAGAATTTCCGGAAGCATGGAGATCAAGGACGGAAAATATCGTTATGCAATGTCTATTTTGAAGAGTGATAACGGAAATCCGGAAGCCTGCAACCGCTTTGCCTTCTATTATAATAATCCGCTTGCAGGAGAAGGCCGTTTTATCCATACCTATATGCATGACGGTAATCCGCTCCCGAGCTTTGAAGGAGAACCGAAGCTTGTAGAGGTAATGGATGACATTGATGAATATACGGATCTGATCTGGAACAGCCTTAATGAAGAGAATAAGGTATCTTTGTTTGTGAGGTATATTGATATTGCAACCGGCAGATATAAGACAAGAATCGTTAATAAGCATCAGAAGTAGACCCAGATGGCAAGCTTGTGAAAAATGAGGCAATGACATATTTTCAGTTGATAAACCCGATAGGAAAGGACAGTAGAGATGAATGAAATTCAATTAAAGTACGGATGTAACCCGAATCAGAAGCCTTCCAGAATTTATATGGAGGATGGAAGTGATCTTCCGGTGAAGGTATTGAACGGAAAGCCGGGATATATCAATTTCCTCGATGCATTTAACGGCTGGCAGCTTGTTAAGGAGTTAAAGCAGGCAACCGGACTTCCGGCAGCCACCTCCTTTAAGCATGTTTCTCCGGCAGGAGCAGCGGTAGGGCTTCCACTTACCGAGACCCTTGCGAAAATTTACTGGGTAGATGATCTGGGAGAGCTTTCTCCTTTGGCATGTGCTTATGCAAGAGCACGTGGTGCGGACAGAATGTCTTCCTTTGGCGATTTCATTGCCTTGTCGGATGTCTGTGATGCGGATACGGCACGCCTGATTAAAAGAGAGGTTTCCGATGGTGTGATTGCACCGGGATATACTGACGAGGCCATGGAGCTTCTGATGCAGAAGAAAAAAGGAAACTATAACATTATTCAGATTGATCCTTCCTATGTTCCGGCTGAAATTGAACGTAAGCAGGTATATGGCATTACCTTTGAACAGGGAAGAAATGAACTTGCAATTAATGATGAGCTGTTCTCGAATATCGTAACGAAGAATAAAGAGCTTCCGGAGGAAGCGGTTATGGATATGAAAATTGCCATGATTACCTTAAAGTATACACAGTCCAATTCCGTGTGTTATGTTAAGGGCGGACAGGCAATCGGTATCGGTGCAGGACAGCAGTCCAGAGTGCATTGTACCCGTCTTGCAGGACAAAAGGCCGATAACTGGTATCTGCGTCAGGCACCGCAGGTGCTTGATCTTCAGTTCGTAGATTCTCTGGGACGTGCAGACCGTGACAATACGATCGATGTTTATATCGGAGAGGAATATGAAGATGTGCTTCGTGAGGGCGAATGGCAGAAGCGCTTTAAGGTAAAGCCTCCGGTATTTACCAGAGAAGAAAAGAGAGCATGGCTTGACGGAAACAGGAATGTAACCATTGGTTCTGATGCGTTCTTCCCGTTCGCAGATAATATTGAGAGAGCCTATAAAAGCGGCGTGAAATACATCGCTCAGCCCGGCGGTTCTGTTCGTGATGATCTTGTGATTGAGTGCTGTGACAAGTATGATATGGTGATGGCATTTACCGGAATCCGGCTGTTCCATCACTAAAAAGGTAAAAGCAGTTATATAGTTATAAGCAGGCGATACTCGGTTTTTATACTGAGTATCGCCTGCTTTTGCTTACTTTTTCTTTGAACAGAAGTAATAGGGTAATGCAAACAATATTACACAGCCAAAAAAGTTTCCTAAAATAACAGGAACAAGATTTGAAAAATATCCACCCCAGTTCACTAAGTCATTGGTGGATGCATATGGAGAAAAAATACCTAATGCAAGTAAAGTCATATTTGCAATACTGTGTTCAAGTCCGATTCCGATAAATGCGAACAGTCCCCACCAGATCATAATTAGCTTTGCTGCTTCACTTTGGAGTTTTTGCCCGCACCATACGGCTACACATACGCATACATTACAAAGAGCCCC
>ERZ773146.2411-NODE-2411-length-12711-cov-3.456384_pt1 | contig 12711 bp, 10 predicted proteins | sample MGYA00580847_ERZ773146 | MGnify/ENA primary metagenome ERZ773146 (study PRJEB29015, sample SAMEA2737830) | human gut metagenome | biome: human gut; feature: human-associated habitat; material: faeces | place: China | collected 2012 ...
ATTACACCAATGTCCCTGTGGTACAGTCTGCCGAGGAGGCCATGAAGCATGCCGTCAAAGCCGGGATGGCCGAGCGGCGCGAACTGGCCATAGCCCAGCGCCGGAATGCGGAGCTGTGATGACGACGCCCGTATGCCGTTTTGTGGTCAGCGCCTGTCTGGCCGGGGAATTTTGCCGCTATGACGGCGGGAGCAACGCCTGTGCTGCGGTCCAGGAACTGGTGCGCAGGGGAGAGGCCGTCACGGCCTGTCCAGAAGGGCTGGCCTGCCTGCCCGTGCCCCGCCCGCCGTGCGAGATCAGAGAAGGGCGCGTCCTGTCGCAGGATGGCAGGGATCTGACGGAGGATTTCCTCCGGGGGGCCCGCCTGGCCATGGAGACGGCCCGCAGGCATGGCTGTACGGCGGCCATCCTCAAACGGCGTTCGCCCTCCTGCGGTGTGGGGCAGATCTATGACGGCACGTTCAGCCGTACCCTTTGTCCCGGTGACGGGCTGTGGGCACACATGCTGCGCGAGGCCGGGTTCGCCCTGTATACCGAGGAACATCTGCCCGAAGATATCTAGACCTGCGAAAGGTCGTTGCCGTCGTTGCCCGTCTTCCCTGAGGACGGGCTTTTGTTTTGGGGCGCTGCGGCTTGTGTTTCTCCTATCCATCAGATAAGAAAAAAGGCCGGCAGACGCTGCCGAATGGACTTTTTACGGAACGAGGAACCCATGAAAACCGAATCGCTTTGCCTGCATGCGGGCTATACTCCCAAGAACGGTGAGCCCCGGGTACTGCCCATCGTGCAGAGCACGACCTTTACTTATGACTCCACGGCCGAAGTGGCCAAGCTTTTTGACCTGGAAACTTCCGGCTTTTTCTACACCCGTCTGGGTAATCCCACGGTGGACGCCGTGGAGCAGAAAATCGCGGCTCTGGAAGGCGGCGTCGGCGCCCTGTGCACCTCTTCGGGACAGGCTGCCAACCTCATCGCCATCCTCAACGTGGCCCAGAGCGGCGACCATGTGGTCAGCATGGCCAGCATCTACGGCGGCACCTTCAATCTGTTCGCCGTGACGCTGAAGAAAATGGGCATCGAAGTGACCTTCGTGGACCAGCGGGCCGATGACGCCGAGATCGAGAAGGCCATCCGCCCCAACACCAAGGCCGTGTTCGGCGAGACCCTGACCAATCCTTCCATGGACGTGCTGGACATCGAACGCATCGCGGCCCTGGCCCATCGTCACGGCCTGCCCCTGATCGTGGACAATACCTTTGCCACGCCTGTGCTCTGCCGTCCCTTCGATTTCAGTGCCGACATCGTCGTCCACTCCACCACCAAATACATGGACGGCCATGCCCTGCAGATGGGCGGGGTCATCGTGGACAGCGGCAAGTTCGACTGGACTTCCGGGCGCTTCCCCGAATTCACCGAGCCCGACGCCTCGTATCATGGCCTGATCTATACCAAGGCCTTCGGCAAGGCCGCTTACATCGTCAAGGCCCGCGTGCAGCTCATGCGTGACCTGGGATGTTGCCAGACGCCGCAGGGCGCCTTCTACATCAATCAGGGCCTGGAGACCCTGCCCCTGCGCATGGAACGCCACTGCCGCAATGCCGAAGCCGTGGCGACCTTCCTGGCCGGGCACGACAAGGTGGAGAGCGTCTGCTACCCCTGGCTGCCGGACAGCCACGACAAGGCCCTGGCCGAAAAATACCTGCCCAAGGGCTGCAGCGGCGTCATCTCCTTCTCGCTCAAGGGCGGCCGCGACGCCGGGGCCCGTTTCATCGACAGCCTGAAGATGGTGTCCCTGCAGGTGCATGTGGCCGATATCCGTACCTGTGTCCTGCATCCGGCCAGCTCCACGCATCGCCAGCTCAGTGACGAGCAGCTCACGGAAGCTGGCATCACGCCCGGCATGGTCCGCCTGTCCGTCGGTCTGGAAAATATCGACGACCTTCTGGAAGACCTGTCGCAGGCGCTGGCTCAGGCCTAAGCCATAACAAGACGGTACAAAATGAGAGAGCGGGTCCCGCAGGGGGCCCGCTCTCCTTGCGTTGTGGCTGATGGGCTGCTCCTGCTCCGTCAGGGACAGGCAGGAGAGGACGTCTCAGACTTTTTTGCTGTCTTTTGCAAACTGTTTCAGTCTGCATTATTGGCGATCTCGGCCATGGTGGCGCCGGTGGCCCGGCACAGGTCGTCCGGCGAAAGGCAGAGCTGCACCCCGCGCTGTCCGGCGCTGATGTAGATCTGCTCCCAGAGGATGGCATGCTCATCCAGAAAGACGGGGTAATCCTTTTTGGCTGCCAGCGGCGAACAACCGCCGCGGATGTAGCCTGTCAGGGGCAGGACTTCCTTGAGGTGGACCATCTCCACATGCTTGTTGCCGGATGCCGTGGCCAGGGCCTTCAGGTTCAGTTCCGCCGCGGCGGGGATGCAGGCCATGATGACGCCTGTTTTGTCACCGCGGGCCACCAGGGTCTTGAAAACGCAGCCGGGATCCACGCCCAGCTTGTGGGCCATGGTCACGGCGGAAAGGTCGCTTTCGTCCACATCGGCCTGATGCAGGGTGAAGGGGATCTCCAGACGCTCCAGCAGGCGCGCGGCATTGGTCTTGGCTATTTTTTTGCTGCTCATAGTGCTTGCGATAAACTTGTGATCGAAACGGGGGATGGCGTCATTAGGCCTGCCAGCAGGCCGTGACCTGCCGGAGGATATCATCCTGTGCCTGTTGCCGCAGAGCGGTCAGCTGTTCCAGCAGGGCAGGGATGCGGGCGCGAAGGTCCGCCGGTGTCCCGGCATTGTCCACCACCAGATCGCTGGCGGCTTCCTTGCGCTCGGCTGACCACTGCCATGCCTCCAGAGTCGCGGTTTTTTCTTCGCTCCAGCCGCGGGTGGCCATGATGCGTTGCAGGCGGATCTCGCGCGGGCAGCGTACCGTCAGGCTCAGGGCCCCGGGCAGACCGGCCTTGTGCCAGCCGCATTCGAAATACAGGGGGATCTCCGCCACGGCGCAGTTCTTGCCCCCGGCTTCCGCCTTGTCCCAGAAGGCCAGGATGGCGTCCCGGACAAGGGCATGGACCATCTGTTCCACTTCTTTGCGCAGGCCGGGATCCTGCTGCATGGCCTCCAGCAAAGCGGGTTTGCACACGCTGTCGTCATCCTCCAGCAGACGTTCCCCGAAGCGGCGGCCCAGATAATCGGCCATCTCCCCACCGGCGGCATAGAGCTGCGCCACCAGGGCATCGGCGCTGACCGTGGGCAGGCCCGCCTCTTCCAGCGCATGGGTGAGGGTCGATTTGCCGCAACCGGGATTGCCGGTGATGACCAGCCGCTGCATGCGGCTGCTGTTGTTCAGGATGGTCCGGAGCATGTCGTCGGGCGGCGGGCAGAAAAATTCCAGCGCCTCGCCCGACAGGGGATGGCAAAAACTGATGTGCCAGGCATGCAGCATCTGGCGCGGGGCACGGGCCGCCACAGGGGCCGGGGCGTACAGGGCGTCGCCCAGCAGGGGATGGCCCACATGCGCCATGTGGACGCGGATCTGGTGCGTGCGTCCGGTATGGATGCGCACGGCCACCAGCGAGAAATCCTTGCGCGGGCTGCTCCAGAGCACGCGCCAGTCGCTGTGGGCCGCCTTGCCGCCCCGCTTCTCCGGGACAACGGCCATCTTGACCTTGGCGGTAGGATGGCGGCCCAGAGGTTCCCGGCAGGTGCCCGTCTGCGGGGGCACGCCCTGCACCAGGGCCAGATATTCCTTGTGGACTTCCCGCCGGGCAAAGGCCTCGCTCATGCGCAGGCGGGTGGGCTCGTCCAGGGCCACGAGCAAAAGGCCGCTGGTGTCCTTGTCCAGACGATGGACCACACCGGGGCGCAGGCCTTCCTGTTCCCGCAAACGCGGGAAGTGGTGCAGCAGGCGCTGGACAAGCGTGTTTTCCGGGCAGGACGGACAGGGATGGACCGTCAGGCCCGCGGGCTTGTTGCACAGCAGCAGATGCTCGTCCTGCCAGAGGATGTCCACGGCTTCGTCTTCGGCGCGAAGCTCGTTGGCCGTATCGGGCAGATCGAGACGGACCTCCTGGCCGGCCTTGAGCTTGAGGGACGCCGTGGAGACTGACAGCCCGTCGATGCGGCAGGCACCGGCCGTGATGGCACGCTGCACGGCGGCCCGGGAGAGGTCGGGCAGCAGACCGCACAGGGCCTTGTCCAGCCGCTGCCCCACCAGAGCGCCCGCCACGCGGAAGTCCAGCTGACGAGGGCTTTCCCCGCTCATCAACGGCCTCCCAGGACGGTGATGCTGTTCACGCGGTCACCAAAGGTGGTGGTGCGGTACAGATTGCGCAGTTCGCTGCCGGGCGTGATGGAGCTGACCACGGCACGGCCGATGACGAAGCGCTCGTTGTCGCTGGCGCCCTCTACGGTGCGCACGCCCCAGACGTTGTGGAAGATGGCGGGCCGCCCCTTGTAGGGCCCCACATAGAGCATGATGTGCCCGCGCAGCCAGACCAGGGTCAGGAAGGGGACGCCGTCGCGCAGGATGGCCTTTTCCTTTTCCTTGATGCTCATGCCGTCCAGCATGATGCGCCGTCCGCTGCGCGCCTGGGACAGGGAGTTGCGGGGCAGCCAGATGCCGAAGGGCGTCAGCAGCTCGCGGGTCAGGGCGGAGCAGTCGCGGTCGCCGAACATGCCGCCCCAGCCGTAGCGCTGCCCCATCATGACGTTGCCGATGAGGGCCACCTGCGCCGGGGTCATGGGCAGGGGCTTGATGGCGGCGTCTTCATGGGCCAGCGTCAGTGTGACCACGTTCGCCCGGCTGCCGTTCTTGACGGGGACCAGCACCGCCAGGCGGGTGTTGTCGCTCTGGGACGGGGCCAGAGGCAGGACAGTGCCGATATTGACCTGTCCGGCCAGGCTGCCGGGCAGGGGGACGTTGTCGCGCAGCACGGCCACATAGCTGCCGGTCTTGTAGCTGGCCTCGAAAGCCTCGTCCACGATGCCGATATCATTGGCGTCCACCCAGCCCGCGGCCACGGGGGTCTCCACATAATACCAGTTGCCGTCACGGCTGGTGTGGGCGATGAAGACCGGCGTCCCCACCGGCAGCAGGGAATACTGGAAGTAGTCGAAAGGATTGATGCGCGGGTCAGGCGTGGGCTCGCTGAAACGCGGCGTATGGCTGGGCATCTCGCGCAGGTCGGCATTGCGTACCGTGATGCCGTACATGGCCGTGTTGGGGAAGCTCTTCAGACCGGCGTTGGCGCGCATGGCGTCCCATTCGTCCTGGGTCCAGCGCACGTCACCGTATTTGTAGCCCTTGGCCTTGCGGAAATAGATCTCCACGTCCCGTTTGCGGATGGAGGTCTTGCGCATGTCCCAGGGGCCGAAGAAGATGCGGTTGAAGCGCGCGTCCTGCTCCGCCTGGGCCTGGCTGTCCAGCAGGGGCGTGTCGGCACCGGCCTGCTGGGCGAACACGGTCAGATCCTGCGGAAAGCTCCGCATGTCACGGATGGTGCCCAGATGCGGGGAAGGGATGCCGTCACGCGGCGGGATCTGTTTGCCGCCGCAGGCGGCCAGCAACAGCAGCGAACACAGCGCCGCCAGCCGTACCCCTGTCCAGAGGAAAGACCGAGTCATGATGCCCCCTTATTTGAAGCTCACCTGATACTTGCGCAGAAAGTCCGTCGGCAGATAGGTCATCTTGGCCTGGCGCAAGCCTTCTTCATCCAGATCCTGGGCCCGGTTCAGCAGCTCGAAGCCGTTGCCCGCCTCTCGGGAGAAGCAGGCATTGATGGTCTGGTAGACGCCGCGGAAACCGTTGAGCCCTTTTTCATAATGGACCCCCAGCGTCTTTTCGTCCAGTGCTTCTCCCACGCTGAAGGCCACCATCTGGCCGTCCACATACAGGGAACCGCCGCACAGGCCGTCCAGAAGCTCCCAGTGGGAGAGCACGCGGTTGATGGCTTCGTTCTCGGCACGCAGGGAAGGGGAGTCCTCGCATTCATGCCACTGGCACCAGTCGTCCTGCAGGCCCAGCACGTCTTCCACCATGGCATCGTCCAGCGGCCGGTAGTCGATGCCGTAAGCCTTTTCGAAGCCGCGCAGGTGGTTACGCTTTTTATGGTAGCGGTTGCCCGGCAGGGTGGCCAGATCGCTCTGCAGATACAGGTATTCCCACTGGCCGCGCGAATCATGCTCTTCGACCTTGTCCGGCAGGGCCGCGCGCCAGCGCTCCAGCAGTTCTTCGGGCACGCGGATGAAGCTGCGGCAGGCGTCGATGCCGCTGGCAGCCCAGTCCACGGCGTCCCAGTCGCCCACAGGGGCCCAGTAGGTGACGAAGGGCACGGTCTGGCGCAGCCAGCACAGATCGCCGTCAAAGGCCCACTGCAGGCCGAAATACTGCTGCCAGCCCCAGATATTGGGCAGGCTGTAGTCCAGGGAACGACGCGGGGTCTTGTGCCACAGTTCATAGAATTCGGAACGACCGTCCAGGGTGACGGGAGTGAAAGAAAGATTCTTCATCAGGGGAACCTGTTGTTATCTGTTGTCGTGATGGTGCCGGGCGCGCATGGCAAAGCGGGCCCAGTCGCGGTACAGCAAAACATAAAACATGATGGCCGTTTGTAAACACTGCGAGACCAGCATGGCCAGGAACACGCCGGAGGCCGTGCCCCACAGCCAGTGGCCCAGCAGCCAGCCCAGCGGCAGACGTACCAGCCAGAAGGTGCCGCCGTAGACCATCAGATTGTAGCGTGTGGCGCCCGCGCCCACCATGACGCCGCCCATGACGGTGCTGGCGATGGAAAAGGGCGTGGAGAGCAGATTGTAGGTCAGATAGTTGATGATCTGGGCCTGCGTGCCCGCCTCGTGGGAGAGCAGGGCCGCCAGTTCGGCCCGGAAGGGCCAGAGCAGGGCCGCCACGACGCTCATGCCCAGCGAGGCGATGACGATCATCTGCAGGGCGACGCGTTTTGCCTTGGCGGGCTCGCCCATGCCGAGACAGTTGCCCACCAGCACGGAGACGCTCATGTTGAAGGCCATGCCCGGCAGGAAGAGCAGAGCCTCGATGCGCAGACCGGCGGTGAGCCCCGCCAAGGCGTTGATGCTGTCGAAAGGCAGGGAAGCCACCAGGACGAAAAGCATGAGATAGCCGGACTGCCAGACGATCTGGGCCGCGCCCGCGGGCAGGGCCACCTTGAGCAGGTAGGGAAGACCGGCCCGCAGCCAGCGAGTGGTGGGCATGGCCCGGCGGCACAGGTAACCGGCACGGCAGAGCAGCAAACAGTTGGCCACGGCTCCCAGACACTGGGCACCGGCATTGGCCCAGGCGATGCCCATATAGCCCATGCAGGGCAGGCCGAACCAGCCCAGGCCCAGCCCCAGACAGCCCAGCAGGTCGAAGACGCAGACCGTGGCCGCCACCCAGAGCGGCGGCAGGACCTGCCGGGTGGCACGGAACATGACGCCGGTGGCGGCGTAGACATACTGGGCGGGCAGGGCCAGCATGGTGATGTCCCAGAAACCGGCGGTGACCGGCAGGATGCGCTCCGGGACCTGGAGGACGCGCAGGATGGGGCTGCCCAGCTGCCAGCCCAGCAGGGCCACCAGGATGCCGGCCAGCAGGCTGCCCAGGACGGTGGTGCCCACATAGCGCTGGGCGCGGCGCATGCGCTTGGCCCCCAGTGACTGGCTGACCGCTGCCGTGGCGCCGCTGGACATGGACATGGCCACGACCATGAGGAACAGGCCGCACTGATTGACCATGCCGAGCGCGGCCTGCACGTCGGCACTGATGCGTCCGGCCACCCAGATATTGATGAAGCCCATGAAGAAGACCAGATACATCATGAGCATCTGCGGCCAGGTGAGCTTCCATATGGCACGGGGAGAAACGCTGAGATCCGGTTCCGGCATGAGGTGTTCCAAAGATGTTTGCGTGCGGCTGACACGGAAAAGGTTGGTGGACAGCAAGGGGGCTCTGGCCGGGAAGGCTTCCTGCTCCGGCAGCCCGGCGGCAGGCCGTGAACGGCAGCGCACCGGCGTATCGGGGAGTCGTACGCCCCGGCAGAGCTGGGGACAGGCGACGTGCAAATACTGTGGCCCTGATGGGGGATCAGGTCCCGTGGACTGCCGGGCAGGGCAGGACGCCGTCACTGCAAGGAAAAAGGAGGAGCGATCGTAGCTGGCCGAAGCGCTCGAAGGGGGAAGAGGGCGCTTTCCCGCTGGAAAAGTCCCCTTCCCCCTTCGTGGAAATCAGGCAGGCGGCCCAGGATTACAGCAGGCCCTCGTAACAGGCGGCCAGATCTTCCAGGGTCTCGCGGCGGCGGATCAGACGCACGCTGCCGTCGGCCTGGATCAGGATCTCGGCGGCCCGGCAGCGCTGGTTGTAGGAGGAGGACATCACGAAACCGTAAGCCCCGGCGTCCAGCACGCCCAGCACGTCGCCTTCATGCAGCAGGGGCAGCTGGCGGTTCTTGGCCAGGATGTCGCCGCTTTCGCAGATGTTGCCCACGACGCTCTGTTCCACGGTCTCGGTATCCGGGCCCTGCGCGCCCTGACGGTACACTTCCACATCATGGAAGGAGTCGTACATGGCGGGACGCACCAGCACGTTGAAGCCCAGGTCGGTACCGGCATAGCGTCTGTCACCGTTGGTCTTGGTGGCGTTGACGCTCCCCAGCAGGACGCCGCATTCGGCCACCACATAGCGGCCGGGCTCCACCAGGAAGCGGCCGGTGTAGCCGGTCTTTTCCGCCCAGCCGCTGATGAGGCCGTGCAGGCGGCTGCCCAGGTCGTCCATGTCCAGACGGGGCTGGTCTTCGTATTTGTGGTAGGGGATGCCGAAACCGCCGCCGAAGTCGATGACTTCCAGTTTTTCCAGCACGTCGGCGGGCAGACGTTCGGCCAGATGCAGCAAGACCTCGGCAGCGGCGATGTAGCCGTCGGCCTCCATGAACAGGGAGCCGATATGCTGGTTGATGCCGGCCAGATGCAGGTCATATTTTTTCAGGATGGCGAACAGGTCGTCCAGCAGTTCCGGCGAGACGCCGAACTTGGTCTCCTTGCCGGCGGTGACGACCTTGGCGTGATGGCCGGCGCCGATACCGGGGTTGAAGCGCACCATGACCTTGCCGCCGGGATTGACGCGGCCCAGGGTCTCCACCTGGGAAAGGGAATCCACGCTGATCAGCACGCCGTGCCGGACGGCATTGCGCAGCTCGTCTTCAGAGATGTTGTTGGAGATGTAGAGGATCTCGTCGGCGGTGAAGCCCGCCAGCTGGTCCATGTACAGCTCGCCGGGGCTCATGGCGTCCACCACCAGGCCTTCTTCGCGGATGATGCGCAGCAGCACGGGGTTGGTGTTGGCCTTGACCGAATAGTTGACGCTAAAGCCGGGCAGGGAGGAAAGGGCCTTGAGTTCGCGGCAGCGCTGGCGCAGCACGGTCTCATTATAGACATAGAGCGGCGTACCGAACTGTTGGGCCAGATCCAGAGGAGAATGGCCACCATAAAAATTGATACTGTCGGTATAGCTGGAGCGGATCTGGGACATAGGGGATTCCTTGGTCTGAAAGGCTGCCGGCTCTGGCCGGCTCAGGAATTGTTTGGGCGCTCAATATATGCTGTTGCCTCCCCCGGCTGTCAAGATGGCAGGCCCGCGGCAAGGACGATTTCATGGCCGCCCGGGCCATGCCGCAAGGGGAGGGCGGGCCCGTCCGCATTGACATGGCAGCCCCCCTGCTTTATTCCAAAACAGCGGACCGGTGGAAAATGCCCTGACGGCATCCGGGTTCCAGCCTTTCACGCGGCCCTTTGCCGCGCATTCTTTTTTGTAATCAACCGGGCTTGCCCGAATCATACGGAGTATCCATGGCTATCAAGAATGGCGACACCCTGCGTGTGCACTACACCGGCACTCTCAGCGACGGCACTGTTTTCGATTCTTCCCGCGAACGCGACCCCCTGGAATTCACCATGGGCAAAGGCATGCTCATCCCCGGCTTCGAAGCCGCCGTCATGGGCCACGAAGCGGGCGAGACCGTGACCGTCACCATTCCCCCGTCCCAGGCTTATGGCGAAAGCGATCCCGAGCTGGTCTTCACCGTGGACCGCGCCCAGGTGCCCGATCATATCCCGCTGACCGTGGGCGTGCCGCTGCAGCTTTCCAATGAACAGGGCCAGATGGACGTGACCATCACCGAAGTCACGGACGAAGAGATCACCCTGGATGCCAACCATCCCTTGGCCGGCAAGGAACTGACCTTCGAAATCGAAATCGTCAGCGTCAACTAGGTTCCCGGACGTTGACAAGGGAGCTTTCATGAGCAGCAATTCCGCCCGCAGAAGTGCCGTTCAGGCCATCACCACCTACAAGCCGGAAGCGTCGCCGCTGAACTTTTACGATACCAAGCCCACCGACATTTTCGGCTGTAACGTGTTCACCGACAAGGTGATGCGTGAACGCCTGCCCAAGGATGTCTACAAGGCCCTGCACAAGACCATCGAATTCGGCGAACGCATGGATCCCGGCATCGCCGATACCGTGGCCGCCGTCATGAAGGACTGGGCCATCGAAAAGGGTGCCACCCACTTCACCCATATCTTCTACCCCCTGACCGGTCAGACGGCGGAAAAGCACGACAGCTTCCTGATGCCTGACGGCCAGGGCCGCATCATCGCCGAATTCTCCGGCGCCATGCTGATCCGCGGCGAGCCCGACGCTTCCTCCTTCCCCTCCGGCGGCCTTCGCTCCACCTTCGAGGCGCGCGGCTACACGGCCTGGGACGTGACCAGCCCCGCCTACATCATGGAAAACCCCAACGGGACCTTCCTGTGCATCCCCACCATGTTCCTTTCGTGGACCGGTGTGGCCCTGGACAAGAAGACCCCGCTGCTGCGTTCCGGCCAGGCCCTCAACCGTGAGGCCCGCCGCGTGCTGAAGCTGTTCGGCATCGAGACCAAGCTGCCTGTGGTCTCCTACGCCGGTCTGGAGCAGGAATACTTCTGCATCGACCACAACTTCAACTTCGCCCGTCCCGACCTGCAGGTGGCAGGACGCTCGCTGTTCGGCGCCCGTCCGGCCAAGGGCCAGGAATTCAGTGACCAGTACTTCGGGGTCATTCCCCAGCGCGTGCTGTCCTACATGATGGAAGTGGAACGCGAGCTCTACAAGCTGGGCGTGCCCGTGCGCACCCGCCATAATGAAGCCGCTCCCAGCCAGTACGAGATCGCGCCTCTGTACGAGGCCAGCAACCTGGCCGTGGACCACAACCACATCATCATGTCCACCCTGCGCAACGTGGCCAAACGCTACGGGCTCAAGTGCCTGCTGCACGAAAAGCCCTTCTACGGCGTCAACGGTTCGGGCAAGCATGTGAACTACTCCATCGGCAATGCCGAGCTGGGCACGCTGTTCAACCCCGGCGAGACCCCGCACGCCAATGCCAAGTTCCTGGTGTTCTGTGCGGCCATGATCCGCGCCGTGCACAAGTTCGGCGGCCTGCTGCGTGCTACTGTGGCCAGCGCCAGCAACGACCACCGTCTGGGCGCTCACGAAGCCCCGCCGGCCATCATGTCCATCTTCCTGGGCGATCAGCTGACGGAAGTGTTCGAAGCCTTCCGTGCCGGTCGTATCGACGATGCCGCCAACAGCAAGAGCGGCCGCGTCATGAACGTGGGCGTGGATACTCTGCCGCCCCTGCCCACGGACCCCGGTGACCGCAACCGCACCAGCCCCATCGCCTTCACGGGCAACCGCTTCGAATTCCGCGCCCTGGGTTCCAGCCAGTCCGCGGCCGATTCCATCACGGCCCTGAACGCCATCATGGCCGACTCGCTGGGCCATGCGGCCGACTTCCTGGAAGGCGACCTGGCCCGCGGCAAGGACCTCAACACGGCCATCCAGCACTATGTGCAGCATGTCATCGAAGAGCACAGTGCCGTTATCTTCAACGGTGACGGCTACTCCAGCATCTGGCATGCCGAAGCCGAACGTCGTGGCCTGTCCAACCTGCGCACCACGCCCGAGGCCATGCCCGAGCTGATCCGTCCCGAAGTCATCGACCTGTACGAGCGTCTGGGCATCCTGAACCGTGCCGAGCTCAAGGCCCGTTATGACATCTATCTGGAGCAGTACTGCAAGACCGTACGCACCGAAGCCATCCTGACCATCCGCATCGCCCGGACCATCATCTTCCCCGCGGCCATGCGTTATCAGGGCGAACTGGCCGAGACCGCGGCCCGCATGAAGGCCATCGGCAAGGACTTCCGTACCATCACGCTGGACGAGGTCACCGAGCAGCTGCGCGGCCTGCAGGATGCCACCCGCAGCCTGGAAGCCACGCTGGCCAGTGTGGACGGCAAGGGCGACTTCCTGGCCCGCGCCACCCGCTACTGCGAAGAAGTGCTGCCCATCATGGGCGAAGTGCGGCGCTATGCTGACCTGCTGGAGACCCGCGTGGCCGATGACCTGTGGGATCTCGATTGGATGCTGAAACTTGCCGGTCAGCTGCTGATTTCCGTATTCGTGGCTTGGGGCGGATTGCAGATCATCTCACTGCCTTTGGGCGGTTCGCTGATTACCGCCTCGCCGAGTCTGTCCACGGCGATCACCGCATTCCTGATTGTCGCCTCGATTAACGCGGTCAATTTCGTTGATGGCCTCGATGGCCTGGCGGCCGGTATCGTGGCGATTGGTGGCATAGCGTTCGCCGCCTATTCGTATATCATCGC
>ERZ773146.2412-NODE-2412-length-12709-cov-47.319109_pt1 | contig 12709 bp, 10 predicted proteins | sample MGYA00580847_ERZ773146 | MGnify/ENA primary metagenome ERZ773146 (study PRJEB29015, sample SAMEA2737830) | human gut metagenome | biome: human gut; feature: human-associated habitat; material: faeces | place: China | collected 2012 ...
ACCTGATTCCATTTAAGAGTGAGTTTAGGTGCGCCGTTTCCAAATCCTTTTGAAAGGGTTATGCCTTTTCCGTCGTGGTTTTCATCAATACCTGCACCGATAATAACAGGATATGAACCGCCCCAACCGTATTCATTTTTGAGAAAATCTGCGTTTTCCTTTGCGGACAGGCTCTTTTGAAACTGTTCATAGATACGCATTTTACCCTCGGATATTCCGCTTCCACGGGTGAGAACTGCGTCAATAATCTCCTGAGAAAAAGTAAAGGCAGAGGTTTTCTTTTCCTCCGCCTGACTGCTTTCTATTAAAGATAACTGACTGTCTGTTGACGGTAACGGCTTTATCTCATCGGACAATTCTCCTAAAAGCCTCATTGCCTCAAAATGCTGTGCAATTACACCCCAGTCGTAGTAGCTTTGAGCCGTTCTGTTGTTATAACTTCCTTCCCACAAATGAAGAACATTCTGAAATGTCTTATAGCCTACCGTTCTGCCGTCCTTTAATGTGAGTTCGGTATAGTCATTATTGAAAATACTCTTGATATATTCGGTACGGCTCTCACTATCAGTATTCAGTTCAAAGAAGTCTTTGATTTCTTCTTTTGAAGCCTTCAAAAGCGGCGTAGTACCGAGTATCTCTCGGATTGTATCATCATTGCCAAAAAACGGTAGGCTTTTGTCCTCGTGTCGGCGGTCATAATATTCTAAGCGAAGATTATCTGTTCCTTCACGATTTCCTGTGCGGAGTTGCGGATGTTGTTCATCAATCCTACCCACTTCATCATATCTTCCGCTTTCATCTGTTCGGTTAGACCTGCTTTCGCTGCCATCTGCTTGACTAAGCTCTCCTCCAAGTCGGTCGCTCTCTCTTGAACTTCCGCCAAGTGCTGTGTCAGAATTCCCTTCGTCAGAAGATTGTAATATAGGATTTTGTGATGTTGCTTCAGATAAGTTCTCCTCATCTGCGACCATCTGCCGAGAGTCACCTCCGGCTGTTCCGGTAATGTCAAGTCGGGAATCAGGTAATCTCCCTGCTTCGTGTATGTGATTTCTTTCATCGTCAAAACTCCTTTCGTTTTTGTTTTCGTCTTTATTGTACTCAAAGCCATTCCTTCTATCAAATGTGCGATTTTCTTTATCCAAAGCCATAACGGTTTTAGATATTTCAGAAAGTCCCATTTCTGCAATATCGCTTGTGGCAATGCCGAGAGCATTAAGCGTGTCCTGCGTATTGAAGTTTGTTACATCACGGAAATCATCGGTTTCAAAGTATTCTTCTGCATTTATACCGAGCCTTGACATCATCATATATGCCACGCTGTTTGCAACAACCTTTTTGTAAAGGCTTGCAATCATATCCTCGCTGAGTTCTTCAAGGAAACTGTCCTCACTGATATACGCAAGGTCATTCAGATAGTCTGGAAGATTATCTTCGGCAGCATTTTGTGCGGCACTCATAACCGCATTGCTCAAATTGTTCTTGTTTTCAAGCTCACCAAATGTGCTTTCAAGTGTTTCAATCACACTTGCGGCATATTCATCTCTCATATTCCAAAGCGGAACAGGACGGGAATATCTGCTTTCGTGTGTATCGGATATATCGAAGTAGTGGGTGAGTCTTTGTCTGCTTCTGTCTGCGTCCTCAAACACGGCAATGCCTTTTGCGCCTTTATTTACCCAACGACCAAAAGAAGTATTCCATCTTTCAATTTCAAGCACAGCCGTTGCGTCGGGTCGCTGTGCAAAGATAAGCAACTGCTCGTCAAAGCGCAGTTTGTAGTTTCTGCACGCAGACTGCAAGAAATTCTGCCAGTTCTGCGGATTGGAAACAACCGTCTTGCAGGTTCTGTCATAGAGTTCGGATATGAGTTCGTATTTTCTCGCCATTTACTTGCACCTCCTTATCGTGTTTTTTCTTTGCTTTTTGAGGATTTCATATTTTCCTTTTCGACCGGTTCTACAGTATGACCGTTTCTCTCGCAAAGCTCGGCGAACTCACAGATGTGGTATAGATTTGTGCCGACCTCCAAATGATAGTCGTCTATATATCTGCAAGTTCTTTCCATTGTTTTGCCATCGCTAAGTTTAATGGTTATTTTTTCGCCGTCCGCAATGCGAAACTGCTCTTTATAGTGGGAGTCGATGAAACGAATGCCACGCTCTGCGTCTTTCAAATGGCTGTTTAGCCACTCTTTATGATAGCAATAGCAGTACAGATTGTACTCGCCCCTGTTGGGGTTAAACCTCATAAGATAGCTGTATTTTTCCGTATCAAGACGAATGCCGTAATGATTGCGGTCGTCATTAAAGGAGCTGTCGGGAGTGGAATAACAGTAAGAGGACATAGCCTTTCTGCCGGACAAAACATCTCCGTCACGCAACCCGTTTATAACGCCATCAAATTCAGCCTTAAATTCATCGGTTTTTAAGTCTTTTCTGAAATCGTTCCAAGTCGTCCAAAACTCGTTACCGGTAGAACCGAAGTCCGCTCGCAAATATCCGATAAGACCGGTCTGCATAGAGAGCTGCTGGCTTTGGCTGTATGTGTATTTACGCTCTGCTTCGGTCAATACTCTGTAATCCATTTTTCTCACCTCGCTTGTTCGTTTGATTGTCTTTGTTTTGGAATAGAAAAGCCATATACTTCGGCAATCTCATCGCCGAGCCTTTTGGTAACTCGTGTGATGTCGGCTCTCGTGACTTTTCCGTTATAGATTTTATCTTGCAGATTTTCAATCTGCTTATCGGTAACACCGTCTTTGAATACACGGTACAGATAATGATTTGTGCCGTCGTGATGAACGACATCGGCTCGAAGGTCGCCGTACTTGTCCACATACCATTCGGTATAATCGGTATCGGCATAAAGGCAATCCCTTATATTGCCGGAATCAATCATCTTGTATCCCGTCACTCTGCCATTCCATCTACCAAGGTCGCCGATAACGATAATCGGTTGTGAAAGCTGAATATCGAGATTTCGCCTTTCATCGGAAAGGTAATCGTCATTTGCTTCAACCATATACTCATATAGCTTGTTTTCGTCGTTAGGGTCATCATCTAAACCGTTGATTTCAAGGTATTCCTTATAACTGTCACGCCAGTCATCGGCTTCAAGGTTCATATTGCTCCAAACAATATGACGGTCACTCTGTTCCTGATTGCTCATCAGCACCACCTCCCAAATAAGAGAACAGCTTATTAGCTTTGGTCTGCTTCTGAAGCTCAATAATCAGGCTCATATCCGGAATAGTGATACCCGGAATTTTAAGTATGCTTTCCATATCAAGCTGCTGCAATTTCTTTTCTGTATTGCAACCTGCGTCAAACAGTTTCGTCAGAAGCTTTGTTTTCTGCTGAAAAGTAAATTTCTCTTTCATTGTTTGTCCTCCTTATCGTTATTTACGATTTTGCATAGGTTCGATACATATGCTCACAACGCTTTCGTCCTCTCTGAACTTCGGGACTTGGCGCAAGTTCGGGGTGTGAAGCCTGAAGCTTTGCTCGTGACCTCCTGACACTCTCGAAATGCGGTAAATGAAGTTCTTTATAACAATTCATAATCACCGCAAAAGGCAAACCGCCTATATCTTGATTTTCACACCGTTGATAACAACGATTACAAACGAGAAGATAAAGTTTCATATCGTCGTTTCGTGCGTCTGTATTCTCTTTGAGAATAGTTAGCACTTGGTTTTCTATCGTATTGGGATTATTCATTTCATTCCTCCAAAAAATATGGACGGAGTTTTTTACGCTCCGCCCATTGTATGTTTTTCCTTATTTCTTTCTGTTTTTAATCTGCAAGAAGATAAAGCCGCCGACAATAAAGGCGACCAATACAACTGCTACGATTGTTTTAGCGTCCATTACTCATCGTCCTCCTTTTTCTTTTTTCTGAGTGCAACAAAGGCTGTTCCTGCAATACCGAGAACAGAAAGTCCTGCAAGCACAGTCCACAAGCCGACCTTGCTGTTATCTCCGGTCTTAGGCGTATCTCTAAGAACATTGTGCATTTCCACAACGGTGGTAGAGCCGACCTTTACGCTTGCTTTCTTATCGGCAGGTAAAACATATCCGGCAGAAACATTGTCGCTGACCTCCGATACGGTATATTCGCCGATACGAAGTCCCTCGATAAAGATTTCGCCGTTCTTATCGGTTGTGAAGCTGCGGTCATAACCGTTTTCTCCGGTTACTCTGAAAGTGAAGCCCTCAACCTTACCGTCGGAAGATGTCTTTTTGATTTTAAGATTGCCTTTCATCGCCTGATTGATAAAGCCGACTCCTGCTTTGTTTTCAACATTGTAGGTGGTTTCATCATTCTCAATAAAGACGGAGTAAACACCCTTATCAAGCTCAAATCCGTCCGGTGCTTTCGTTTCTCTTACAAGATATTTTCCGTAGAGAAGTTCTTTCATCTCGTAGATACCTGTTGAAGTTTCTTTAAGATTTCCGATAAGTTCATCGCCGTCGTCAAGTTTGCCGTCACCGTTTACATCTCGGTACACCTCAAAGGTCGCACCTGTAAGCTTGTTGTCGGGGTAATCTGCGTCAACCTTGGTAAGCTGAATGTTGCCGTGAACATACTCATTGGTAATTTCAACTTCAACGACCTGTTCGTTTTCGGAAATGTTCACTTCGTAAGAAGTATCATCGAGGACAAAACCTGTCGGTGCTTCAATTTCTCTCACAATCCAATTGCCGTAAGGCACTTTTGCAAAAGAAAAACTGCCGTCTTTCTGTGATACGGCAGTCATTAAAGCGTGTTCTCTTGTAAATACGGTTTCATCTGCTTTGAAGATACCGATTAAGGCTCCGTTCAATGCTTCGCCGTCCTCGTCAATTTTCTTACCGGATACAGAACCGTAAATGAGTTTGTTTTCAATCGGCTTACCGCCATTTATCTTGATTTCAACCGTTTCGGTATCCTGACCGGCATACTCGAATGTGAACGGATACTGTGTGTCGGAGAGGATATAATGCTCGTCTGTGACAATTTCCTTGACATAGTAGCTGCCAAATGGAAGGTCTGTATTTGCAGTCGCTACTCCGTTTTCATCAAGCGTGATAATCTCAATCAAACCGTCAGCCGGGATTGCTGTTCCGCTTGAAGATACAATATCATCTTTTGCGTAAAGACCAAAGCCGATATTTTTGATTTCATCATTCTTGCCGACACCAAAGGCTTCGTTCTGTTCTAAGATTTTTTCAAGAGAAATCTTCACTTTCTGTCTCTCGTTGTAGAAGCTGGTTGCGGTTTCTGTTACCGCTACATCCTGACCGGCATAAGTGAGTTCAACCGAATGCTTTTCATTATTGATAACCATACCGTTCGGCGCTTTGATTTCAACTACCGTATATTTACCGAGATAGAGTTCCTTGCTCTTGGCAAAGCCGTCCTCATCGGTTGTTACGGTATCAACCACATCACCCTTGTGATAACGAAGTGTGCCGTCCGGTGTGATAACATCTTCATCGGCTGTGATTTCATAAACCGCACCTGCAAGTCCTTTGACTGTATATACCGGCTGATAAATTACATCTTTGCCTTCTTCGCCGAAAACATTCACGCCGAAGAATACTTCGCCGGTTTTCTCAATAGAAATTGTGCCTTTCTGAGCCATATTCGGCTTATCAACCTTAATCAATGTGATACCGCCTTCCTGTGTGGAATTTTCCTCCGTTACATCAAAGGAAACAGGAGTGCTGTCGAGTACATACCCATAGGGTGCTTGAACCTCAACAAGCGAATAGCCTTTGCCGTATTCGAGTTTTTCGGGAGTTACAAGCTGTCCGTCTGCGTCGGTGTAGAAAGTGTCGATGGTTGTCGGTGTGGGATAAGTAAATGTCATACTTACTTTGTTACCGGCAGGGTCATAGATTTGAAAGCCTGCACCTGCATACGGAATTGTCTTGCCTGTTTCAGCGTCTTTCTTTACCACCTTGATATATGACTCAAAGTTTGCGTTGTTGATAAGGTAGCGGTAGGTCTGTCCGTCCTGAGAAATGAACACATCGAAGTCTTTCATAAGCTCACGACCTTCCCAACCTTTGGTCTGATGAACGGTATATACACCGTATGGCATATCCTTTGTCAGCGCAAAACCGTTTTCATCACAAACGATAGTATCTCGCTCATCTTCTTCTGCTGCTTCAAAGTTTCCGGAAGATTTAAGATAGATTTCAAAAGTCGCACCGCTTTCAGGTGTTTCAATCTTCGTTTCTCCGTCATCGGTATGTTTGATGATAGCGATATTGCCTTTCATAACCTGTTCGGTAACATCGTTAGAAATAAGGTTGTGTTCAATCGTAAAGAGCTTCGGTTCTGCACCTACCTTGTGTACTGTCTTATCAAGGAGATAACCCTCGCTCGGTGTGATTTCTCTGATTGTCCAGTCGCTGTCGCAGATATATTCCTTTGTGGTAAACTGTCCGTCGCTGTCGGTTACATACTTATCAACAAGTGTTTCGCCTTTATAGATGCCGTAAACGGCACCGGAAAGTTTAGCGTCGCCCTGAGCAGTACCTTCTTCACGGTCGCTCTTTGTAACGGTAACGCTGAACTTTTTAAGAATATTGGTAAAGTCTCGATTTGTAACCTCATTCCATTTAATCGGTGCCGTCTGCTTTTCGGGAACTACATAACGGATAGCAGTATCTACTTCCTCAATGGTATATGGTGTACTTCCGCTGATAAGCACATCTTTGAATGTTGCAACACCGTTTTTGTCGGTAACTGCATATTCATCAACTGCAATGCCTGCAAGGGAAGTACCGTAAAGGTGGAAAGTCACACCCTCCACAAGATTATCTTCCGATGACTTGATGACCTGAAGATTACCTCTTTTGAGAACATTATTGAAGTTTACGGTTGCCACCTGACCGGCAACAACAGTTATCCTATGAACCTCCTGCGGGACATATTTATCAATGGACTGTTCCGTTACGGTATATACACCGGGCATAAGGTTATCAAGCTGAAACTTACCGCCGTTTGCTGTGGTAACAGTCTGATTAACTCCGTTGCCTGTGATAGTGAATTTGATACCGTCAACCTTTCCGTCCTCGCTGGTCTTTAAAATCTTACAAGAGCCGTAGCTGACTTTCATTTTTACAAAGCCTTTCACAGGGTCACTGACATTCTGACTGTACGAAACAACATCTTGAATACCGTTACCGGGAGAGTTTTTACCGTCCGTCCAAACAACAATGCCTTTGCGAGTGCCGTTTGTTTTGGTTGCGGTAATTGTAAACTCCTTGCTCGGTGCTTTTGTCATCGAAACCGTCAACTTGTTTCCACTTTTAGAAAAAGTTACGCCGTCAATATTGGCAGAAAACTCATAATTGCCAAGCACACCGTTTGTATCTGTAAGAGTAGTAACATATTTGCTACCGTCCCATTTGAGTTCGTTCACCTTTGCAGAACCGCTTGACTTAGTACAAAAGCTCGGTACTTTTGTGTGCTTCTGTACGCTTTCCGACATACTGTTGTAGTAAGCCATAATACGGCTATAAAGGGGATGACCCTTTTGAATGTGGTCGAGAATAGCGTCATAACTGCCGGGCGACTTATGATTAAAACTTTCGTCTCTTTCGCCGACAATGGTTTCCCAAATAAGGAGTTGTGTTGCGATTGCGTGTGAAAGTTTATCTGCGTCATCGCTGTTCTGCGACTTCCAACTTGTGCTAATGCTGCCGCAATATCCGTACTGCAAAATACGACCGATATTAAGTCGAATATCATCGCCGGAAATTGTGCCGTTAGAGCCAAGGTTATTGAAATAATCCTCGTTTTTCTCAGTAAGAGTATCTCCGGTATGCTGACCCGTGCCCGGCTCGATACAGTAAGCAATATTCCCCGAATACGAACCCATTGCTCTGAGTGAATCGGTGCTTATTGCGTGAGAGTACCAACCGTTCATAAATTTGAGTTCACCGTGACCCCACTTACCGTTGTTATTTGTATCTCCACTACGGGGAAGTTGCATAATATACACATCGGACTTCGTGCCCGAAGCGGCATAGGCAGTTGTCCCGATATTTGCAAATACACCGAGACTGAGAACCGCAGCCATTACAAGCGATACAGCTCTCTTGAATTTCGTTTTTACCATTTTGTTTTCCTCCTTAAAACGAAAGAACGCACCGATTATCAGTGCGTTCAATTCTGTGTTTGATTTAGTTTTAGCAATATCCGATGTAGATTTCATATTCCGTATCGGATACTTTTTCAGCCCATACCCATATTGCTGTAAAGCCCTCAACATTTTTGTATCTGTTCAGCCTACTTTTAATGTCGTCTTTAATGCCTGTTCGCCTGCTATTTGCTGTAATAGGATTGTCCCAACATTCCGTCGCTGTACTGTCCACCTCCAAGCCGATACTTTGAGCATAGTTCTTTGCATAACTCACATATTCGCCTACATCAAAAGTCTGTTTTGGCGGCTCTGTGGATTTCGGCTCTTTTGGCTTTTCAGTCGGCTTTTGTGTACCGGATGTCGGTTCTTTTGATTGCTCCTTGTGTTTTTCGGAAGCAGTCGGTGTATTTGCCTGCTTTGACGGTTCTGCTTTCGGTTTTTCAGGACTTTTTTCTTCTGCCGATTTTGACTGAACATTGGTGATAGCCCTACTTTCATCGACTATTTTGGCTTTTTCAGTCGTATTCGGCGTTTTTTCCTGAATAACTGTACTTTCCTGTTCGGTTGATGTTTCTTCTTGAGATTGCGTTTCAGTATTACCAGCCGGAAAAGAAGTCTCTGTATTCGTTTCATTTTTTGCAGCTTCTTTGACTGTGTTACTGCTGCAACCTACGAGCAAAATCATTAGGCAAGCAAGCATATAAGCGGTTAATCTCTTTTTCATAGCATATCGCTCCTTTCGCCTTAATCGTACTCAATTAGGCAAAAAACATCAAAGGTGCGAATAGCCGAACTTTTTATCGTAGCAGACATTTTGCTTTCGTTTCAAATGTGCGAACCTTTTATTAGATAGCTATATGTTAGTTGAGATAGATATATTTAAGGGAGATAGAATATATCTTTTCAGCCGGTAAACTGTAGGTAAATATAGGGGTAGAGTGTGAGAAGGGGAAAGGCTATCGGCTGTCACGGTCAGCTCTCTGTTTGAGAAACTTGTTGTAATGCTCCAAAGCCTTGCACACGAACTCCTCGGTTTGACTTACCGGGATATTCTTCGGGATAAGTTGTCGAACTCTGTCGCCCCTTAACACGATTTTCTCTTTTTGATTTGGTTTTTCCTCCGACATAATGGCTTGGATAGCTTCGGTTGTGAGTTTGCCCTCGTCAAAAAACTTTCGCATACGGATAGTTTGGTCGTGAGACGGTGTGGCGTCGTTCATATCAATTTCGTCCACCACATCACGCTGACTGTCCTCATCAAGATATGAGAGTTCAACGGCAGGTCGCATTTTAATTCGTCCCTCATCAACAAATTCGAGCAGTTCGGGAACAAGGTTTGTTAGGCGGACATATCGCTGAATTTGCGTTTTACTATCATCAGATTTATCCGCTAAAAGCATTACTGATTTCGTCCCATCCAACTTGTGCCCCAGTGGGTCACAAGTTAAATCTGTTCGCTGCCCTTGTCTTTTCATTGCTTCCAAACGCATTTTGTAGGCATAGGCTTTTTCGCTTGGCAGTATCTGCGACCTTTGAAAGTTGCTCTCAACCATTAGGATTGTGGCTTCATCTTTGCTGAGGTCAACAACCTCGCAGCGGAGTGTATCAAAACCGGCAAGTTCACTTGCTCGTTTTCGCCTGTGTCCCGATATGAGTTCATATCTGCCGTCCTCTTTCTGCCTTACCGTCGCCGGAGTAATTACTCCTCGTTCCTTGATACTCTTAACAAGCTGTTGCATATCCTCATCGTCACGCACCTTAAACGGGTGGTCGGGGAAATCGTCAATCAGCTCTAACGGAATATCTCGGATTTTTGAAAGTTTTTCTTCATCTCTCTGCTCTTGTGTTGAAAACAAGTCATCGAGCCTCGTGAGAGTGAAGTCGCTCTTTCTTCCTGCCATCGGCTAACACCTCCTTTGTAAATTCGGCATACGCCTTTGACACCGTACTGTTCGGTTCATAGGCAAAAATGCTCTTGCCTTTTGAAGAAGTCTCTGCGGCTTTTACGGCAATCGGTATATGTGTTCGATACATCTTAATTTGACTGCCGAAGTTTTCTCGCAAAGCTTCTACTGTACTTTTGGCGAGGTTGGTACGGCTATCCACCAAAGTGAGAAGCATACCGTCAATCTTTAAGTTTGGATTGATACGCTTCTTTACTCGTGAAATGGTTTGCACAAGTTGCGTCATACCCTTAGCCGGTAAATACTGAGCCTGAACAGGAATTATAACGCTGTCGGCAGCAGACAAAGCATTGATTGTTACCATACCGAGAGAGGGCATACAATCTATAAGGATATAGTCATATTTGTCCTTAACTTCGCTGAGATAATTTCTCAATGCCGTTTCTCTGCTCATTGCATTTACAAGGTTAAATTCCATTGCCGAGAGTTCAAGATTTGCCGGAACAAGGTCAACGCCTTCATCGTGGTGCAAAATACCGACCATAGGGGCTTTCATCGTTTCGTTAATCACTTCTGTAAGTTTCGTTGCAAGCGTGATACCCAAACTGTCTGTATCCTGCCAACCGAGACAAGTGGTTAAGTCGCCTTGTGGGTCTGCGTCTATGAGCAATACTTTCTTTCCCTGCATTGCAAGACCGACGCCGAGGTTTACCGTAGTAGTTGTCTTTCCAACTCCGCCTTTTTGATTGCATATTGCAATCGTTTTGCAGTTCGACACTTTTGCGTCCTCCTTTCATAAAATTCATAGTCATTAAACACGACTATGTACTTGACCGTTTCATTTCCTAAACGGTCGTGGCAATATTTATTCTCAATTCCCCTTGCCGAGCAAAACGCTTTTGGGAAGTCGCTAAGGAACAGACTGCTATCTGTATCATAGGAGTTTCACCTCTGCCGGGTTCTCCGCCAGCTCCGTAGAGAAGTATCATTATCCTTCTGACTGTCATCGCCGTAACAGGGGCAACCTGTTACTTATACCGGGAGTTCTCGCTGTTCTCAATGAGAAGTTTCGGCGTACCCGATAAGGTGGCTATCATCAGAATTAAAGTCTTAGCGACCTGTATATTCAATTTTCAAAGTCCAAATGAAAGGCTTCCGATTTTGTGGTTCGGAATTAACCCCTTCACTCATTTGGACAAAGGGGTATGAAATGCACACCCAAAATCGCCGTTTTTCCGAAAAATTTTTCAAAAAAATTTTCTGCAACAAAAAAAGCCGCCTGTTTCGGTTAAAAACAGACGGCATAAATGCGTGAACTATTCAATTTTCAATTTCTTTTTCTTTGCAGACAACACTTTAAGAAGAACATCATCTACTGCGTCTGTGTATCTTCCTTGTGCTATCAAATTGTTTTTCAAATCTATAAGCGACTGTATCACTTTACTTTGCTCATCGGCTGTCAGGTAGAGATGATATTTCTTTTCTCTCATCGGTTATCCCTCCAATTCTCAAATATTCTTTTAATTATCCTGCAATCTTCTTCCGTATCGGAAGAAATAAATATATGTACGCTTTGAAATGCTGCTTTGATACGCTGTGCATATTCGGTTTCCGTTTCATTCTCTTTTATCGGTAGCCTTATGAGCTTTACATCTCTTTGCTTGCATAAATGTTCTTTCAGCGTTTCTATTTTCTCCGAGCCTAAATTCACCTCGATTGCTACCTGTTCGGACGGGATATATACATCAATAGGAATACCGAGTAGCCTGTCTGAACCGAGTTCGATTTTTAAGCCTTTCATTTTTGCGTAGTAACTAATCGCAAATGCGGGGAACAAAGACCTATATTCCTGTTCGCACTCTCTGCACCCTTTGCCAAGAACAGTACGCTCAACTATCTTCATACTCCAAAAGTGTCCGTATCTGCATTTCCACCAAGCTCTCTTTGCCGAGCTTCTCGAAACTTCTGTCGGTTTCAACTTGTTTAATTCATAATCCCACTCAATAAGCAGTTCGCTGTCCGTCGTTGCAAGGTCATTGTATCCTGCAAGAACTGCTCTTTCTGCACACACGGGGCATACTGTTCCTTTGACACGGGCGTTGATAACCGACTTCCACTCGTTACCGCATTTCTTGCAATGCCACCATACACTCTTTCTTGATTTGGCATTAACCTCATCGGGCTGCAATGGAAAATTTTGTTCCGACCATTCCTCGGCAATGTTTGGGTGAGTGGTTTTCAAATCATTTCTGCCTTTAACAAGAACATATCCGCTGCAACAAGGGCATTTGCTACCATAGGAGCGTGTGGAGATAAGCGTATTCCATCCATAGCCACAGGTTTTGCACTTCCACCAAGCCTTGCTGTTTGCAAATGCCGTAACTTCTGTGGGCTTCTTTTCGTTTTTATCAGACCATTCGTCTGCAACTTCCGGGAACAGAGTTGCAAGGTCATTAAATCCTGCAAGCACTTTGTTATGGGAGCAGTACGGGCAACCTGTTCTATTGATGGTTCTGCTCTTTACAGTAGCAGTCCATTCGTGTCCTAATTTACATTTCCATATCACTTTCTTGTGTGAGCCGATAGAAACCTCGGTCGGCTTTATATCGTTCTTTTCAGACCACTCAGAAGCCAATTCAGGTTTCAATGTACTTAAATCGTTAAT
>ERZ773146.2438-NODE-2438-length-12634-cov-16.210112_pt1 | contig 12634 bp, 9 predicted proteins | sample MGYA00580847_ERZ773146 | MGnify/ENA primary metagenome ERZ773146 (study PRJEB29015, sample SAMEA2737830) | human gut metagenome | biome: human gut; feature: human-associated habitat; material: faeces | place: China | collected 2012 ...
ACACCAAAAGTTACGTCAAAGTACACAAAGGCGTTTTTTCAGAATTATGAGATAGTCACAAGATTCCACAAGAAAAACGGGATTTCAAAATTAGCGACGTTCTCATAACCGCTTGGTCCCGGGTTCAAGTCCTGGCTGGCCCATAACAAAAAAGAGCACCCATCGGGGTGCTCTTTTTTGTTGCCAGTCAGGACTTGAACAAGGCGGCGACGCGAAGCGACGCAAGTAAAGCCCCGGTGGGGCTTTACTTAGCCTGCGGGTCCCAGCGCATAGGAATGTCAAAAGGTGTCGGATGCCGTTCTGAGGGCCGCCAAGACTTGAACCCAAAACTTATAAAGTTCTCATTGCGGAATCCCTGCTCCCATGATATGATTAAACCAGCTTGGAGGAGGATATCATGCAGAATACAAATAACGAACTCGTGTCCGTCATTGTTCCGGTATATAAAGTAGAACCCTATCTGGACCGGTGTGTCGCCAGCATTCTGGCCCAGACATATCCGAACCTTGAGGTGATCCTGGTCGATGATGGTTCTCCCGATAACTGCCCTGCACTCTGTGATGCATGGGCACAGCGGGACGCACGCATCAGGGTCATCCATAAGAAAAACGGTGGCCTATCCGATGCCCGGAATGTGGGACTGGATGCGGCATCCGGTGCGTACATCTCCTTTGTTGACAGCGATGATTACATTGCAGAAAATTTCATCGAGACCCTTTATGATCTGCTCCATGAGTACCACACTGATATTTCTGCCGTCCATTGGAAACTCGTCTATGCTGACGCGCCGGAGGTCCCTGCTCCGCTTTCTTCCCGAAACGTTACGCTCTTTCAAGGTGCTGATGCCATCCGGGAGCTTTTTACGGAGGATACCTACGCATGTTATGCATGGAATAAATTATGCAAACGGGAACTGTTTGACACCATCCGGTTTCCGGTCGGTCGTGTTATGGAAGATCTTGGCATTGCACACAAGATCCTGTTCGACGCAGGGCAGATCGTGTACTCGGACGAACCCCTGTATTACTATTATCAGCGCGATGGCAGCACTCTCCATACAGACTGTATAAAGTTCTTTCAGGACAGGCTTGCGATGGTCACAGAGCGTTATCTGTTTCTTGAAAAGCGGTACCCCGACATGCTGGAAAACGATGCCTATTTTGTGGATATGGCCCTGAATGATTACCCGATCCTCTATCGTTCTGCCTTAGACCCTGAATCGGATCAGCTCATCCGCCATGCCTACCAAAAGAGCCGTTCCATTTTGTCCTTCTACAATAAAATGCGCTTTGCCTTTTTCAGCCGGAGCAAAGCCCTGTACTACTTTATCGAACGCCGCAACCGCAACCTTGCCCGCTACGATAACTGCTGAATCTCCTGCATTCCATTCCTTTCTGCGTAATTATAATAAAACAAAGAAGGAGCGTTTCCACGCGGGAACGCTCCTTCTTTGTTTACTATCATTTACACCATTTTGCAAACTCTTCGTCGGTGCACTTGACATAGTGGCTGCCGCTCACATGGTGATCGGTGCCCTTGTTGTAATCGATGCCGGAAGTGGCGTAGTCGTAGGTCTCAGCCACGCGGCGCTTCTCCACAACGGGGTTCGGCAGCGGGATGGCCGACAGCAGGCTGCGGGTGTAGGGGTGGACGGGATTCTCGAAGATCTCTTCGGTCGTACCCGTCTCCAGCAGGTGGCCCAGATGCAGCACGCCGATGCGGTCCGAGATGTACTTGACCATGGAAAGGTCATGCGCAATGAACAGGTAGGCCGTGCCGGTCTCCTGCTGGATATCCTTCATCAGGTTGACCACCTGCGCCTGAATGGACACGTCCAGCGCCGAGATGCACTCATCTGCGATGATGAGCTTGGGGTTCATGATGAGGGCGCGGGCAATGCCCACGCGCTGGCGCTGGCCGCCAGAGAACTGGTGGGGATAGCGCTCGGCATGTTCGGGCGCAAGGCCCACCTTGGCCAGAATTTTCTCCACCTTTTCGCGGCGCTCTTCGCGGGTCTTGTACATGTGGTGGATGTCCAGACCCTCGCCGATGATATCCTCCACCTTCTTGCGGGGGTTCAGGGACGCCATGGGGTCCTGAAAGATCATCTGCATCTGGGTGCGCAGGGTGTTGTTCTGGCTGTGGTTCAGCTTGCCGCTAATATCATGCCCATCAAAGGTGATCTTGCCGGCAGTGGGGTCATACAGGCGGATGACGCTGCGGCCGATGGTGGACTTGCCGGAACCGGACTCGCCCACCAGACCATAGGTCTCGCCGGGATAGATCTCAAAGCTGACATTGTCCACAGCCTTGACGGTATAGCTCTTGCTCACGCGGAAATACTGCTTCAGGCCCTCGACCTTCAGCAGCGGAGCAGCATTCTGTCCTGCCATTTATTCCGCCTCCTTGATCTTTTCTGCCTCGGCACGCATGCGGGCAATGCGCTGAGCAAGCTCAGGCGGCATGTCCACCTTGGGTGCGCGGGGGTCCAGCAGCCATGTAGCTGCATAGTGGGTGTCGCTGATCTTGAACATGGGCGGGTCCACTTCGTCGTCGATGTTCAGGGCAAAATGGTTGCGCGGCGCAAAGGCATCGCCCTGCTTCTCATGCAGCAGGTTCGGCGGCGAACCCGGAATGGTGTACAGACGGTCGTCTGCGGTGTCCAGATCGGGCATGGCGGAAAGCAGGCCCCATGTGTAGGGGTGGCGCGGCTCGTAGAAGATCTCGTCGATGGTGCCGGTCTCCACGATCTTGCCTGCGTACATCACGTCCACATAATCGGCCACCTTTGCCACAACGCCCAGATCATGGGTGATGTAAATGACAGAGATGCCGCGCTCACGCTGGATGCTGCGGATCAGCTCCAGAATTTTGGCCTGAATGGTCACATCCAGTGCCGTGGTGGGCTCGTCACAGATCAGCAGGTCGGGGTCGCAGGCCAGTGCAATGGCAATGACCACGCGCTGGCGCATACCGCCGGACAGCTGGTGCGGGTAGCTCTTCATGCGCTTTTCGGCATCGGTGATGCCCACCTCTTCCAGCAGCTGCACAGCCTTTTTGTAGGCGGCATCCTTGGGCATCTTGTAGTGCCACAGCATGCCCTCCATGATCTGCTTGCCGATGGGCATGGTGGGGTCAAGGCTGGTCATGGGGTCCTGGAACACCATGGCGATGCGCTTGCCGTTGATGTGGCGGCGGATCCACTTTTTGTCCTTCTGCAGCAGGTCCACCGTCTCGGGGCTGCCGTCGGCGTGATGGTAGCTGAACTGGATGGAGCCGCTGTTCACAATGGCGTTCTGTGCCAGAATGCCCATGGCGGCCTTCATGGTAACGGACTTGCCGGAGCCGGATTCGCCCACCAGCGCCACTGTTTCGCCCTTGTACAGGTCGATGTTCACGCCGCGGATGGCGTGCACCGGGCCTGCGGTGGTCTTAAAGGTGATATCAAGGTCTCGCACCGACAAGACCTGTTCTTTTTTCTTTTCAGGCATGGGGTGTTCCTCCTTACATACTCTTCATCTTGGGGTCCAGAGCCTCGCGCAGGCCGTCGGCCACGAGGTTGAAGCTCATCATCAGCAGGCTCATGACCACCATCGGCGGGATGATCTGATAAGGATGGGTGGTGAAGCTGTTGTACAGCTCGCTGATCAGAGAACCCAGCGAGCACTGCGGCACCGGGATGCCCAGACCCACAAAGGACAGGAATGCCTCGGTGAAAATTGCGGTGGGGATGCTGAACATGACCTGCGTGATGATGGGTCCGATGATGTTGGGCAGCACTTCCTTGAAGATGATGAAGAAGCTGCCTGCGCCCAGCGTGCGGGAAGCCAGCACGAACTCCTGATCCTTCAGCTTGAGCATCTCAGCGCGGGCAATGCGGCTCATGCCCACCCACTCGGTGAGCATCAGAGCAAAGATAATGGTGATCATGCCGGGCTTGAGCACCAGCAGAAGCAGCGTGACGATCACCAGACGGGGGATGCCGTTGGCAACTTCCAGAAAACGCTGCATCATCATATCCACCTTGCCGCCAAAGTAGCCGGAGATCAGGCCGTAGCTCATGCCGATGACCATATCGATGATGGCGGCGGCAACCGCGATGATCAGGGACACGCGGGCACCCTCCCAGGTACGGGTCCAGATATCGCGGCCATAGGTGTCGCTGCCGAACCAGTAGTAGACATCCTCCTTGCCCTTTTCCACATAGGCATTCACTGTCTTGGAACCGGTGGTGGTGCTCATTTTCTCGTCACCGTTGAAGATGCCGAAGTTCTCCAGCACCTGCACGCGGGGCGCAAAGTTTTTCTGGCTCAGCTCCTGACCGGAGTAGGTATACTCGTTCATGCCGGGGCCAAATGCCGCCAGCAGCACGATAAAGACAACGAGGATCAGGCCGAGCACCGCGCTCTTTTTGCGGAAGAAGCGCACCCGCACATCCTTCCAGAAGCTCTGTGCGGCAAAGTTCGAGTCCATTGCGATCTCTGCGTCGTTATGCTTGAGCGCAAAGTCCTTCTCGTTGAAGGTATGCTCGGAATACATGGTATCCACAGCGCTGACAATGGCATCAGCCGTGGCTTCGCCGCCCAGGTGAATCGCTTTTTCTGCCATATCAGTCGTCCCCCTTTGCCAAGCGGATGCGCGGGTCGATGATGCCGTACAGCAGGTCAACGACCAGCATGATGCCAATGTACATGGCGCTGTAGATGAAGCTCAGGCTGATGACCACATTGTAGTCGTTGGACTGGATGGCCGTCACCAGCAGGCTGCCCACGCCGGGAATGGCGAAGATCTTCTCCACCACCAGCGAGCCGGTCATCAGATCCACGATCAGCGGGGCCAGCACGGTGATAATGGGGATCAGCGCATTGCGCAGCGCGTGGCGGAAGATCAGCGCCGGGCCGGAAATGCCCTTGCTCTCGGCCAGCAGCATATAATCGGAGTCCAGAACCTCGATCATTTCACTGCGGGTAAAGCGGGCAATGGAAGCCATGGTGAACATGGACAGCGAGATGCTGGGCAGCACACTGGAGCCGAACACGTCCTTTGCGGAGAACAGCATGGGGAACCACTTGAGCTTGAAGCCAAAGGTATAGCTCAGGGCCAGTGCGATCACGTAAGACGGCACCGACACGCCGATGACCGAGATGATGGTGGCCAGAGTGTCGAAGATGGTGTCCCGCTTGAGGGCTGCAATGATGCCGAGCACAAGGCCCACGATGGCACCCAGTGTGACAGCCATGCCGCCCACACGGATGGAAATGGGCAGACGGGACTGGATCAGCTGGGAGATGGGCGTGTTCTTGGAGATATTGTAGCTTACGCCGAAGTCACCGCGCAGCATGTTGGTCACATAGCGGAAGAACTGCACATAGATGGGCTGATCCAGACCGTACTTTGCGTACAGGGATGCGCGCATTTCCGGCGTCAGCTTTTCATCGTTGAAGGGCGAACCGGGCATCAGCTGCATGAGGATGAACAACACCAGCAGGATGGCCAGCAGCGTAAACAACGAAGTGATGATACGCTTGAGCGTGTATTTTTTCACGTTGGGTAGACCCCCTTAAAGTTTCTTCTTCTCCCTGCTCAAGACAGGGCGGCTTTTTCTGCCGCGGTCATCCGTGCGCCGGACGCGGACAGTGCAAAAGCCAAAAAGTCGCACAGCGGCAATCACGCTGCCACTGTGCGGCATTTCAGTTCTCGATCAGGATCAGACGCTCTTCTTTGCGTCCTTGAAGACGCGGTTCAGAGCAACCGGGTGGAAGTCCACGCCGGTCACGGCAGAAGAGATCATCTCGGCGTTGCACTGACCATACAGCGGGAAGATGGCGGCCTGCTCCAGCACGATGGACTCAGCGTCATACATGGCTTCCCAGCGGCCCTCGGGATCGGTGCACAGATCGCCGGTGGTGCACTCTGCGATGACGGCATCGTAGTCAGCATCGCTCCACAGACCGTAGTTGTTGGAGTTGCCGGTGACCCACATGCCCAGATAGGTCATGGGATCGGCGTAGTCGGGGCCCCAGCGGGTCAGGCCGATCTCAAAGTTGCCGTCCTGCATATCCTGCACGCGCTGCTTCTTGGGCTCCACCTTCAGCTCCAGAGTAAAGCCGGGCAGAGTGGTCTGCAGCTGCTCCTGAACGACCTGAGCGACCTTCTGGGGAGCATCGTCGGCATCGACGACCATGGTGAAGGAGAAGGAATCCTTGCCCAGCTCAGCCTTGGCCTGCTCGTAGTACTCTGCAGCCTTGTCGGGATCGTATGCGCAGAACTCTGCAAACTTGGTCTGGTCGGCGCTGAAATCGCTGCCATCCGGGCCGGTGGCGAACTGTGCGGGCACTGCGGTGTAGGCGGGAGAAGAGCCGTCCTTCAGCACGTCATTGGTGATGGAATCACGATCCAGTGCAAAGGTGATGGCACGGCGCAGGTTCAGGTTTGCCAGCTCCGGCACAGCGTCCATGTTGGGGCTGATGTACCACAGGTAGCCGGCGCCCACGCTGGTGAACTCGGGGTCGTCCTTGACCTGCTCGACCTGCTCGCCGTTCAGCAGGGTGATATCCAGATCGCCGTTCTGATAGCTCATCAGAGCCTGCTGGCTGTCCTTGATGACCTGATAGTTCAGGCCGTCCAGAGCAATGCGGTCAGCATCGTAGTAGTCGGCGTTCTTCACCAGCTCAAAAGCGGTGGCGGCCGGCTCATAGCTGGTCAGCACGAATGCACCGTTGGACAGCACGGTGTCTGCGCTGGTGCCGTAGGTATCGCCGCAGCTCTCAAAGAACTTCTGGTTCATGGGGTAGAAGGTGGGGAAGTACATCAGGCTCAGGAAGTAGCTGACCGGAACGTTCAGCTCCACCTTCAGGGTCTTGTCGTCCACTGCGGTGATGCCCAGATCGGTGACGGGCTTGTTGCCTGCAATGATCTCGGCGGCGTTGACCACCTGACCGATATCGCTCAGCATGTAGGCATACTCGGATGCGTTTGCGGGGTCAACAGCACGCTGCCAGCCAAACACGAAGTCTGCTGCGGTAACGGCATCGCCGTTGGACCACTTTGCATCCTTCAGGTGGAAGGTGTAGGTCTTGCCGTCCTCGCTCAGCTCATAGCTCTCTGCCAGAGCCTCCACGGCTGCACCGTTCGCATCCATCTGCATCAGGCCGTCGGTGTAGTTGGCGATGACCTCAAAGGAGGTGCCGTCGGTAGCCAGCTGGGGGTCCAGAGACTGGACTTCGGTCTCCAGCATGACGTTCAGCACACCGCCCTCAGCAGAGGCGGCTGCACCAGAAGCAGCGGTGGAGCCGGAAGCAGCGGTGCTGGAAGAGCCGCCGCAGGCAGTCAGAGCCAGTGCAGCAGCCGATACGCCTGCAGCAGCCAGGAAGCTGCGGCGAGAAATACGACGATCGAATTTCATATTTTTTCCCTCTCTCTTACCTCAATGCTTTATTGAAGTAAAGCATTGAATGGTGAAAAATGCACAAAGGTTTTTTGCTCCTCCTCTGGAGCGCTGCACACCTTTGTGCGATATCCGCATTATACGCTGTTCCGCCTGAAAAGGAAAGGCTTCCGGCTGTTTTTCTGTGCTTTGACCAATGGTCAGCAAAAATTTTGTTTTTGTTTTTGTGCAGTTTTGAAGATATACTGTAGTTGCTCAAAATACAGTTTCACGAAAACATGAGTTTTTTGTGTTTTTCGGGGGAACAGATGAAGAGATTTCACCTGCGTATTTTCATTTTTTGTGCATAAGTCGTACTTTCAACCTGTTTTTTTGTGCACATACCAGACACAAAAAATCCCTGCTGAAAACGCACCGTTCTCAGCAGGGAAACACCGTTTTTTCGGTTTTTAGGCAAACATAGCCACTACGTAAGTCTCGCCGCCGTATTCAATGAACACCGCGCCCATCCGTGTGCAGCCTGCCGCATAGCTGCGCAGTGCGCTGCCCGCCTCGCTCAGCGGCGGAGCATATAAGTAGCCGGTAAAGCCCCATTCGTTGTTCATTGCAAGGCCGATCACCACGCCTCTGGGCAGGAACAGAAAGCTGGTGGAATGATCGATAAAATCGTACACATTCGTGTCCAGCATGGCACCGGAGCCGGTGGTCATGGGCACCTTGCGTGTCAGCAGGCCGGACTGGGTGGTCAGCTGGGTGGAGTCCTCCACCAGCCAGTCTGCCAGACGGCTGGCTGCATCTTCCAGATCGGTATTATAGGTCAGGCTGGGGTCTACCTCTTTCATCAGGGCCTTGGCCTGTTCTGTATCCTTCTGCACCGTGCCGCCCATCAGTGCACTGCATCCGGCCAGCACCGCCAGCGCCAGTACACCCGCCAGCAGGCAAGCCAGCCATTTTCTTGCATGTTTCATATAGTGGTTCTCCCCTTTCGGTCTGTTTTTCTCCATGATACCTTTTTTGCCGCCGGATTACAAGCAGAAAAAAGCTGCTGTGCATCTGCACGGCAGCTTTTTGGGCAAAACTTTATTTTGCGTACTCCACAGCGCGGCTCTCGCGGATCACATTGACCTTGATCTGGCCGGGGTAATCCAGCGTGTCCTCGATCTTCTTGGCAATGGAGCGTGCCAGCAGGATCACCTGATCGTCGCTGATGACATCGGGCTTGACCATGATGCGCACTTCGCGGCCTGCCTGCACGGCAAAGGCCTGCTCCACGCCCTCAAAGCTGGAAGAGATCTCCTCCAGATTTTCCAGACGCTTGACGTAGCTTTCCACGTTCTCGCGGCGGGCACCCGGGCGGGCGGCGCTGATGGCGTCGGCAGCCTGAATGATGAAGGCCAGCGGGGTCTTGGGCTCCACGTCGCCGTGGTGGGCCTCAATGGCATGGATGATCTGGGTATTTTCCTTGTACTTGCGGCAGATATCCACACCGATCTGCACATGGCTGCCCTCGATCTCATGATCCAGTGCCTTGCCGATATCATGCAGCAGACCGGCACGGCGTGCCATGGTCACGTTCACACCCATTTCGCCTGCCAGCAGGCCGGCCACCCATGCCACCTCCATGCTGTGGGTCAGGGCGTTCTGGCCAAAGCTGGTGCGGTACTTCAGCCGGCCGATCAGCTTGATGAGGTCGGGGTGCAGGCCATGGATGCCCAGCTCCATCACGGCACGTTCGCCCTCGCGCTTCATCTGCAGCTCCAGCTCGTGGCGGCACTTTTCCACCGTCTCCTCGATGCGGGCGGGGTGGATGCGGCCATCGCCGATCAGGCGTTCCAGCGTCATGCGGGCCACCTCGCGGCGGGTCTGGTCGAAGGAGGACAGGGTGATGGCCTCCGGGGTATCGTCGATGATCAGGTCCACACCGGTAGCCGTTTCCAGCGCACGGATGTTGCGGCCCTCGCGGCCGATGATGCGGCCCTTCATTTCGTCGCTGGGCAGCGGCACCACGCTGACGGTGGTCTCGCTGCAGTGGTCGGCAGCGCAGCGGCTGACGGCCTGACCGATCAGATTGCGTGCGATGTTGTCGCAGTTTTCCTTCAGGTCGGTCTCATAGGCGGCAACGCGCACGGCCTTTTCGTGGGTCAGCTCCTCGTCCACCTTGTGCAGCAGCACCTCGCGGGCATCCTCCTGACTCAGACCTGCCAGCGTCTCCAGACGCTCCATCTCCTTGGCGCGCAGAGCGTCGATCTCGGCCAGACGCTCCTCGGCCTCAGCGGCGCGCTTTTTCAGCTCCTCTTCCTTCTTTTCCAGTACCTCGGTCTTGCGGTCGAGGGCGGTTTCCTTCTGGTCGATGCGGTTCTCCTGACGGCTGATCTCCGCACGGCGCTGCTTGATCTCCTTGTCGGCCTCTGCCTTCTGGGCATCGACCTCGGCTTTCAGACGGAAAGCCTCGTCCTTTGCTTCCAGAACCGCTTCCTTGCGCTTCTGGTCGGCGGTCTTGATCGCCTCATTCACCAGCCGGGTAGCCTCGGCCTCGGCGCTGCCGATCTGGGCTTCGGCGGTCTTTTTACGGTTGTTGTAACCAATAAAATAGCCTGCACCGATGCCCGCAGCAAGCGCGACGATCAAGATCACGATCCAGATGATCGTGGACATCGCATTTCACTCTCCTTTGTTAAAATTCAAAATTCTGAATCATAAGCAGGAGACGCTGTAGGGCAGGTGTAGGCTGCAAACATTTTTTATAAGTGAGCTTTCAATGCAAAAAGTGGCAACAAGACCACACGCACGGCCAATGCCGCACGGACAGGCTGCAAGCTTTTCTATCTACAGTTCTATCTTATATAAAAACAGGCAGGCTCTGCCTGTAAGGGACACGGGTCACGGGAACGACCTGCACACAGCGTCTTTTATTCCATACTACTAATTATAGTACGAAACAATTGCCCGCTTGTCAAGAGGAAAACCCTGCCCCGCAGAACATTTTGTGCAGAAAACAGGGACAGTATCCGCACCGGATGCCGTCCCCGTTCCCGTTTATTCCAGATACATCCTGCGCAGCCGCATCAGGCGCGCAGGGGTCAGGCCGTATTCGGCTTCCAGATAGTTCTCGGCGCTGCCGTATTTTGCGCGGATGGTGCGCAGCACAAAGGGTGCGGCTGCCGGGTCCACGCCCGCCTTGCGGTAATAGCGCATCCGGCAGGCCGGGTTTGCCGCGATCTCTTCGGCGTGCTCCGCCAGCACTGCGTCGATCTCAGCCTTGCGGCAGAGGTTCGTGCGCTCATAGTCCGCACAGATCGTCTCATCCGAAGCGCCCAGTGCCAGCAGAATGAGCATGGCCGCCACGCCGGTGCGGTCCTTGCCGGCCGAGCAGTGGAATAGGATGGGGGTCTCGCCTGCTTCCAGCGCGCGGAACAGCTCCTTGAACGCCTTGTTGCCAAACAGCATCCGCTCGTACATAGCCTGCACGAAGGTGCTGCCGTCGGCGCTTTCTTCATAGCCCTTCATCAGGGCGGCGATATCATCCGGCGCAAAGGAGATCTCGTGGCCGTCCTCGGCGCACAGGCCGCAGATCTGCACCAGACGTGCACCGTCCGGTACGTAGTCCGGTTCTTTCTGCACTTCCCCGCTGCTGCGCAGATCAAGGATCAGGCGCAGGCCCAGCGCGTCCAGCTTCGCGCGGTCGGCCTCACCGGTGAGCTTGCAGGTAGGGATGCCGCGCCAGATCTGGCCCCACTTGATATGCTTGCCCTCGTCGGCTTCGTAACCGCCCAGCTCCCGGAAGTTGGTGCCGCCGGCAAAATCCAGCTGGGTGCCGGGCACCGGGTGGGCCGGTGCAGCCTTTGCCGCAGCGCTGGACAGCACCGGGAAATTGTAGAACGGCTTTGCGGGCCGTCCGCGGCGGGGCGGCAGGCTGGCCGAACCGCCCAGCACCTCCATCAGGTAGCTGCGCAGCAGGTCGATGTAGGCAGAGGAATGATCCCGCCGCTGCACCAGTGAGACGCACAGCGGGGGCAGATCTTCCAGCAGCACATCCCGCACACGGTCCAGTTCCCGTCTGGCTCCCGGTTCATAGCGGGTCAGACAGGTGCAAAGCTGCTCCTGCACAAGATAATAGGCCTGATAAAAGCTGGGGCCGATCTCCGCATTCGGCGCAAAGCCCAACCGGGCGCAGGCCGACCACAGCGGGCTGAACAGATCCTGCCGCAAGCTGGGCAGCAGCACCCGCTGACCGCGCAGCTCTGCCAGCGGGATGCTCTCCTTATCCCAGAACGCGTGCCCCCGGGGCACCAGCAGACAGGCGGGGTCTGCCCGCAGGGTGGTGCGGGCCAGTACCGGCGCAGCACAGCCCAGATCGATGACCAGACCCGCGTCCAGCTCCCCCTGCTCCACATCGTCCGCCACCGCATCGTTGTCCATCATGCGGAAGCGCATCTCCACATGGGGATACTGCTGGCGGAACTTGTCCAGCTGGGTCTCCAATCCGGGCAGGTAGTCCGGCACCAGCGACACGCTGATGCCGATGCGCACCGGCTGCGCCGACTGGATCTCGGCCCGCAGGGATGCCTGCATCTGCTGGAACTGCTCCACTACTGGCGCGGCATGGCGCTGCAGGCTCATGCCGCGGTCGGTAAGGGTGAGCTTGTGGTGGGCGCTGAGGAACAGCGGCCCGCACAGCTCGGCTTCCAGCGCAGAGATGCTCTGCCGCAGTGCCTGCCGTGACAAAAACAGCCGCTGTGCCGCGCGGCTGTAATTCATTTCATCGCACAATACCAGAAAGTAGTGCAGCTGGCGGATATCCATGGTTTCCTCCCTGAGAAAAGTGTCATATATAAAAGAATACCGCCTTTTTGCGCGATTGTAAAGCCGTTGGCAGCAAAAAACTGCCGCACAGCATTGCACCGTGCGGCAGTCAGAGCGCGGAACGATCAGATCAGGCTCAGAGCTTCCTCGTCGCCCACCAGCGTGAAGTCCGGATGCATCTGCAGGATGCTTGCGGGCACCTCCGGAGTGACGGGGCCGAAGAATGCCTTCTTGACGATCTCGGCCTTGCCCTTGCCGTTTGCCACCATGAGCACCTTGCGTGCCTGCATGATAGTCTTGATGCCCATGGTATAAGCCTGCTTGGGCACCAGATCCACATTGCCGTCAAAGAAGCGCTTGTTTGCCTCAATGGTCTCGGCGGTCAGGTTCACACAGTGGGTCTCCAGCTCAAAGGCTTCGCCCGGCTCGTTGAAGCCGATGTGG
>ERZ773146.2445-NODE-2445-length-12600-cov-5.299482_pt1 | contig 12600 bp, 12 predicted proteins | sample MGYA00580847_ERZ773146 | MGnify/ENA primary metagenome ERZ773146 (study PRJEB29015, sample SAMEA2737830) | human gut metagenome | biome: human gut; feature: human-associated habitat; material: faeces | place: China | collected 2012 ...
GTCAATGTTTCCATGTCAAAAGTCGTAGTTTCTGTGAAAATATCTGGATCTGGCAAAAAATGAACTTTAGTGCTGTGATCATCTTGAGGTGCAGTACCAACTACTTCAATTGGAGTTTTAACATGTCCTCTCACAAAGTCCATGTAATATTGTTTTCCGCCACGGGTGACAGTTACATCAAGTTCGCTGGAAAGTGCATTAACAACTGAGGCACCAACCCCATGTAACCCACCAGAAACCTTGTAACCACCACCGCCGAATTTTCCTCCGGCATGAAGAATGGTAAAGACCGTTTCAAGAGCAGACTTCCCTGTTTCCTTTTGCATATCAATCGGAATTCCACGACCATTATCAGTCACAGTAATACTGTTGTCTTTTTCAATCACAACATCGATTTTGGAAGCAAATCCTGCTAAAGCTTCATCAATCCCATTATCAACAATTTCCCATACTAAATGGTGTAATCCTTGGGAATTAGTTGCCCCAATATACATTCCGGGACGTTTCCGAACTGCTTCAAGTCCTTTTAAAACTTGAATTTGACTGGCATCATATTCACGTGCCCGTTCTGCCTGGGTTTCTTGTGGTTTGTCTGTCATATAAATCCTCCTCAATCAACTTACTTGGAAATGATTCCATCTTTGATATGAAACATTTTTGGATTATGAATTAATTCTGTGGCAACATCGCTCATGCTAGTGGTTGTCAAAAACGTCTGAACTTTGTCTTGAATTGCAGTTAAAAGGTGCGTTTGTCGTCCTTCATCAAGTTCTGACAAAACATCATCTAGTAACAAAACTGGATATTCTCTGGTTTCTTCTTTCATGACATCAATTTCCGCTAATTTGGTAGCCAAAGCGGCCGTTCGTTGTTGTCCTTGTGAACCAAACTGAGCAACATCTTTACCGTTTACGATAAATCGTAAATCATCTCGATGTGGTCCAAAAATCGAAGTTCCTTGGCGAATTTCTTTCTCGTGATTTCTTTTAAATTTTTCCAATAAAATCTGATAGATTTGTTCAACTGAACCAAGTTCTCCTTTTTTTAGAGAAGTCATATATTTAAAATTTAAAGTTTCACGTTGTTGTGAAATCGCACTATGGATCTTTTGGGACCATTTTTGGAGTTTTCCTAACAATTGAACTCGTTGGTAGATAATTTCAGCGGCGTAAGCTGCTAATTGGTCTGATAAAACGTCTAAATAAATGGTATCTGTTGCTTTATGAAAATGAAGTTGGCGCAAATAAGCATTTCGTTGTTTTAAAATCCGCCGGTATTGCGTCATATTATAAAGATACTTATTACTCATTTGCCCAAACTCGATATCCATGAAGCGTCGTCTAATCTGTGGAGATCCTTTGACGATTTTTAAATCTTCAGGAGCAAATAAAATGACATTTAATTGTCCAATATAAGTTGAGAGTTTCGCCTGCTCAATGTGATTAACTTTGGCTCGCTTACCCTTTGAACTTAAAGTTAATTCCAATTGGGTTTTCCCCGAACTTCGTTGCACTAAACCCCAGATATCAGCTGCTTTATCATCCCAATTAATTAAATCGCGGTTACTGTTGGCCCGATGACTTTTCGTCAAAGCCAATACATAGATTGCTTCCAGTAAATTGGTCTTTCCCTGGGCGTTTTCTCCAATTAAGACATTTACCCCGTCAGAAAATTGGACATCTACCTTCCCATAGTTACGAAAATTTCGTAATCTTAACTCATTTACCTTCATTTAATTTCCTACTTTGATTTAATCAGAAATGTTCCAAAATCAGGAACTCGAACGACATCACCATCGTAGAGCTTTTTTCCTCGACGATTTTCTGGTTCATCATTGTAATAAACCGTTTTTTCTCGTAAATACCATTTTGCTTGCCCACCAGAGGCAATCACGTCTTCCATCTTTAACAATTGCGCTAAAGTAATGTATGGAGTGGTAATTAAAACTTCTTTTTCCATGAATCCACCTGCTTTCAGTTACTTACAATTATACCTTTTTTAACGGAAAAAGTATACACAACTAGCACTGATAGCCGTTTTAACGAAAAATAGGGCATTCTAGATAAATAACATTTAAAAATACAAAAAAAGCTCATATCGCAAAATATGAGCTTTTTTGATGTTTTTAATTTTTAAAAGGTCCGAACCGGGGTGATTAATTGAATAAATTCATGATCATTTTCGGTTGGAGTAATTGTAAATGGACGAAGAGCAGACGTAAATGCCACTTCAACATCAATTTTACCAAATACTCGAAGTGCTTCTTTCATATAATCTGGGTTAAATGAAATTTCAAGGTCTTCTCCGCTAATTTCCTTTGGTTGGAGATCTTCTTCAACTTTACCAACATCAGGAGAGTTACCAGTAATGGTCACTACTTTATCATTTGGCTTAATCGTTAATTTAATTACATTATTCCGTGATTCATGAGACAACAATGAGGCACGTTCAACAGCTGCTAATAAATCTGGAGCTGAGAACTGAATCTTAGTTGCGGATGAATCTGGAATTAAGCGTGAAGTATCTGGGTACATTCCTTCAAGTAACCGCGAGTAAAAACGAGTTGCTCCAAAATTAAACATAACTTGGTTTTCCGATAAATCCATTTTGATTTGTTCTTTTTCACTGTCAAGCATGTGAGAAAGTTCTTTCAAACTGTCACCAGGAATCACAATGTTATAAGCACCGTCACTTTCAGCAGGTAAGCTAACTTTCCGTTGACTTAACCGATGACTATCAGTTGCGACAGCTAATAATTGATTTTGGTCTAGGGTGAAGTGCACCCCAGTTAAAATTGGACGACTTTCTTGTTTAGATACAGCAATTACAGTTTGACCAATTACTTCTTTAAAAATTTCAGCAGGTAAGTCAATTGAATTATCGGTGCTGATTTCTGGAAGATGAGGATAACCATTTGCATCTAACCCATTAATGGTAAATTCAGAGTTTCCTGACTTAATGTTGGTTTGAAAATTATCGCCAACTTCAACAACTAACTCTGTGTCAGGTAATTTTTTTACAATTTCACTGAAAAAACGAGCGGGTAAAACAATGCTTCCAGTTGAACTAATTTTTAAATCGTTATCTGGATTATCACCACTAATTGTGGTTTGAATTGAAATATCTGCATTACTTCCAGTTAACATAATGTTGTTTCCAGTGACGTCTAGTTTTAAACCAGTCAAAATTGGAATAGTTGTTTTAGAAGAGATTGCTCTTTGGACAATATTTAACGCTTTAATGAATGAAGCACGATTGATTGAAAATTTCATTTTTTAGGATTCTCCTTAGCGTGTTTTTAGTTTACTTAATTAATAAAAGAATAAAAGCAGTAGTAGTAGGTGCTGTTAATTATGGGGAAAACTAAGTTAAACGTAGCTACCCGTTAGTCCACACCTTGTGGATAAAGCTGTTGATAAAAACTAGTATTTCAGAAAGTTATCCACAATTCAAATTATACCATTTTTGAGATTATTCAGATTTACTAGTGTCTAATTTCGTTTTTTAAATCTTCAATTTGATTGCGTAGGTCAATATCGGTTGTTACTTTTTCCGAAATTTTATCATAAGCATGGATTACGGTTGTATGATCCTTGCCACCAAAGGCATCTCCTATTTTAGGAAGTGAATTATCGGTTAATTCACGAGATAGGTACATGGCAATTTGCCGTGGAACAACAATGGCTTTGACTCGTTTTTTCCCCTTAATATCCTTCGCAGTAATATGAAAATGATTCGCCGTGGTTTTAATGATAGTTTCGGGTGTGATGGCACTGCGTTCTTTATCTAACTTGAGTGGCCGTAGGGCTTCTGAAACTAAATCGATTGTGATTGGTTCTTGTTTTAAATCGGCAAAGGCCTTAATTCGAGCTAAAGCGCCTTCCAATTCACGGACATTGGAATCAATTTGACTAGCAATATAACTCATGATGCTACCGTCAACTTCCAGCCCTTCAGATTTGGCTTTGGCACGCAAAATTGCGGCTCGAGTTTCTAAATCAGGCGCAGTAATATCAACGGATAAACCCCATTTGAATCGAGAAACTAAACGATCAGTTAACGAATTAATTTCGTTTGGAAGCCGATCAGCAGTCATAACAATTTGCTTGTTGTTTTCATATAAAGCATTAAAAGTATTGAAGAATTCATCTTGAGTTCCTTCTTTGTTAGCCAGGAACTGGATATCATCAATCAAGAGCAAGTCAATTTCACGATACATTTTCCGAAATTCTTGCATCTTACTATTTTGAATGGCATCAATGAAATCATTTGTAAATTTTTCGGTTGTAACATATTTAACGATGGCATTTGGATTAGCAGCTAAAACCTTGTTACCAATGGCTTGCATCAAATGAGTTTTCCCTAGACCAACTCCCCCATAGAAAAATAGCGGATTATAAACTTTACCGGGATCTTCCGAGACTGCCAATGCAGCAGCATGAGCCATTTGGTTTCCTTGACCGATCACAAATCTTTCAAATGTGTAATTTGGATTTAAGTGAGGATCTACTCGTGGACGTTCAGGAACCCTATTTTTATTGTGAAAGTCTCTGATATTTGCTGTATTTGAATCAGGGGTATCTTCACCTTTAACTACGAATTTAGGTGTGACATCGGTTTGGGTAATTTCGTAAGCGTACTCGATAAATTTAGAAACGAGTTGTTTTTCCCAATAATCACGGTGCAAATCAGTAGGTAGTTCAAGTACAAACACATTTCCATCATAGGAAATTGGAGTAGCAGGTCCAATCCAAGTATTGAAGTTAATGTTGTCGTATTTAGGATCAGTTCTGAATTTACTTTTTATTTTGTTCCATAATTCATTTTCATTCACTGAAGTTACTCCTCCTATGTTAAAGCGATAAAAATATTTTAGCATTTTATGACGGAAATAAAAAAGTTTTCCACAGCATAAAACACATTGTGGATATATGTTTCACATCTAAGGTATAAGTTTTCCACAAACCTGTTAATAACTAATAAAAAGAAGTTGCTTTTTGACTAATTAACAAGCACGTGTGGATAACTAAATGTTGCTATAAAAGGAACTATTACACATTTATTGAATTGTGCACAGCTTGTGGATAAAAATGAATAACTTCTGTGATTTTGTGCAAAGATTCGTGCAAATCATGTGATTTACCTGCCTAGTTATCCACACTAATTAACAGGTAAACTTTATGAAACTTTTTTTATATCCACAGAACGTTAGGTTGACTAATTATGGAACTTTTCAAATTTGTCCTTTGCTAGTTTCGCGGTTTGTGCTATTATTTAAAAGAAGCACTATTGAATAAAAAATCGTTTAAACGAAATCGAATATAAGGAGGGCTCGTAATGAAGAGAACTTACCAACCAAAGAAACGTCATCGTAACCGTGTTCATGGTTTCCGTGCACGTATGCAAACTAAAGGTGGACGTAAAGTATTAGCTCGTCGCCGTCAAAAAGGTAGAAAAGTATTATCTGCATAGACCACTGACCATTCGGTGGCCTTTTTTATTATGCAAATGTAAAAATTTGGAGATTAATTTAATGAGAAAATCGTATCGTGTTAAAAAAGAAGCTGATTTTCAGCAAGTTTTTGAAAAGCATGATTCGGTAGCTAATCGTCAATTTGTTATCTATCAAATGGAAAAACCCGATCAACCCCATTTTCGGGTTGGAATTTCCGTCGGTAAAAAAATTGGAAATGCGGTTCACCGTAATTGGGTGAAACGTCGAGTTCGACAATCAATTACTGAATTAAAGCCTTATCTAAAACAAGACGTTGATATTTTAATTATTGCAAGACCGATTGCTGATGGTCTTTCAATGAAAGAAGTAAAGTCTAGTTTGGTGCACGTTTTGCACTTAGCTCATTTGTTGGATGCTGATTATAGTGAGGAAAAGGAATGAAAAAATTCAAAAAAATTGCTACAGCCATGATGGCAGTCAGTTTAGGGTTATTTCTAACTGCTTGTAGCAACTCTCCCGTTACTAGTCATAGTACTGGTTTATGGGATGGATTAATCGTTTATAATTTCTCTCGTGCGATTATTTGGTTATCGAAAGCCTTTGATTACAACTATGGAATTGGGATTATTTTATTTACTATTATTATCCGAGTTATCATTTTGCCATTGATGGTTTACCAAACTAAAAACATGAAAGAGATGGCTGAACTTCAGCCTCAACTTAAAGCTTTGCAAAAGAAGTATTCATCTCGTGATACTGATACGATGATGAAGTTGCAGGCTGAACAAAAAGCGCTTTATAAAGAAAATGGAGTACATCCAATGGCAAGTATGTTGCCAATGATTGTACAATTACCAGTTATTTTTGCGTTGTACCAAGCCATTTGGCGGACACCGGAACTAAAAACCGGGCACTTCTTATGGTTACAACTAGGAAGTCGTGATCCATACTTTATTTTGCCAATTCTTGCTGCTTTGTTTACGTTCTTTAGTTCTTGGTTAGCAATGAAGTCACAACCAGAAACCAATGCCATGGCAATGTCGATGACCTTCTTGATGCCTGTGATTATTTTCTTCACGGCCTTGAATGTTCCATCAGCCCTTTCATTGTACTGGGTAGTTACCAACGCTTTCCAAGTTGGACAAACATTAGTTATCCAAAATCCTTGGAAAATGAAACGCGAACGAGAAGAAAAGCAAAAGGCTAAACGTGAGCATGAACGAGCTGTTGAAAAAGCAATTCGTCGGGCTAAAAAGAGTCACAAAAAACGTTAATATTTAAAATAAGCTTGGAAAATTTAATTCCTAAGCTTATTTTTTTATAAATTAATATTACAAACGAACGAAAACCCTTTCGAAACCTAGTTAATTTGTGCTATGCTATCAAGGTTGACAATTAACTAGGAGAAATCATATATCATGCCAAAATATACAGGTAAAAATCTAGAAACCGCCATTGAAAATGGACTTAAAGACTTAAACATCAATCGTGAAAACGCTGAAATTAAAATTATTCAAAAACCAAGTAATGGATTCTTAGGATTATTTAAAAAAGATGCCATTATTGAAATGAAAGTTGTTAAACAACAAGTTAAAACACTGAAACCAACTAAAAAGACAGTTACAACTGAGGTCTCCCAAAAAGCTAGTAAACAGCCAGAAACAACTGCTGAAGCCCGTTTTGAACGTAACTTTGCTGTTGTTAAAAAGCTTGCTAAGTATTTACAAGACGTACTTGATGAGATGGGAATCAATGCCACTTTAGAGGTTGACATGCCGAACAACAAACGTGTTTACATTGATTGTCAAACTGATAAAGAAGGACTTTTAATTGGTAAGCACGGTCGAACTATTAATGCTCTCCAACAATTATGTGAATTTTACCTTAATAATCACGGCGTAAACTACGTTGAGGTCGTTTTGGATACCGCTAATTATCGCGAACGTCGCCGGAAAATTTTAATTGATTTAGCTACACGAAGTGCTCGGGACGTTGAAGCAACGGGCCAACCAGTTCATCTTGATTCCATGCCTGCCTTTGAGCGTAAACAAATTCATTTAGCTTTAGAAAATTTTGATGATGTTTTAACTTATTCAGTTGGAAATGAACCAAATCGTGAAGTGGTTATTGGACCACGATAGTCATAAATTGACAAATTAAATTAATCTAATTATGATAGATAAGATATAAAATTAAATCGATAAAGTAGTGAAAGTACTTTGTCCCCGTGTTGTTAAGACGCGAGGGGTAGGTACTTTTTTTATTGAAAAAAGCAGAAAGGAGTTTTTAAGATGCCATTAATGACAACTGATTATGATACCATTGCAGCAATTTCAACTGCTCCAGGAGTTGGGGGAATTTCAATCGTAAGAATTAGTGGGTCAGACGCCATGAAAATTGCGAAAAAAATTTATCGTGGTAAAGACTTAGATAAAGTAGCAACTGATACCATTAATTATGGACACATTGTCGATCCTGCCAATGATGATAGTAGAGTTGATGAAGTGATGGTTTCAGTGATGCGGGCTCCCAAAACCTATACTAAAGAAGATATTATTGAAATTAATTGCCACGGTGGAATTCAAGTTACCAATAAGGTTTTGCAGCTAGTATTAAGAAACGGCGCTCGGATGGCTGAACCAGGAGAATTTACGAAGCGCGCCTTTTTAAATGGAAGAATTGATCTTTCTCAATCAGAAGCGGTAATGGATTTGATTGATGCCAAGACCGATGAAGCCCGTAAAGCAGCTTTAAATCAGTTGGATGGTAATCTTTCTGCAGCAATTCGTAAAATGCGGCAAAAAATTGTTGATGTGTTAGCTAATGTCGAAGTTAATATTGATTATCCCGAATATGATGGGGCTGAAGTAGTGACTTCAAAATTAATGTTGGATAAAGCACAGGAAATTAAAGCTGAAATTGAGAAATTATTAGCAACGGCCCAACAAGGAAAAGTTCTCCGTGATGGCTTAAATACCGCAATTGTTGGTCGACCTAATGTTGGTAAATCAAGTTTGTTGAATCGTTTATTGCATGAAGAAAAAGCAATTGTAACGGATGTGCCTGGAACTACCCGTGACGTGCTTGATGAGTATGTGAATGTAGCGGGTGTTCCGCTTCATTTAATTGATACTGCAGGAATTCGGGAAACTGAAGATAAGGTAGAGAAAATTGGGGTTGACCGTTCTCGTGCTGCAATTAAAAAAGCTGACTTGGTACTTTTAGTTTTGAACTCAAGCGAACCCTTAACTGATGAAGATCGACAATTACTTGATTTAACTCGCGATAGTAAACGAGTGATTTTATTGAACAAAACCGATCTTCCAATGAAGTTAGACATTGAGAAAATTAAAGCCGAATACGGGAATAGTGACATGATTAAGACTTCTGCTATGGCAGAAAATGGAACCAAAACACTTGAAGATACAATTTCTCAAATGTTCTTTACTAAAGGAATTGCTAGCACGCAAAACAGTGTGATGGTCACCAATGCTCGCCATATTAGTCTTTTACAACAAGCACTTGACTCAGTGCAAACGGTTATTGATGGAATTGGAGCGGGATTACCAGTTGATATTGTGCAAATTGATTTGCAATCAGCATGGGATGATTTAGGCGCAATTACCGGAGATAGTTATGATGATGAATTGATGGATCAATTATTTGACCAGTTCTGTATTGGAAAATAGTTGTTTCACATGAAACATTAGGAGAAAATAATGACAGAAAAAAAAGAAGTTTTAAAAACAACGGATGTTACGCACACTTACAATGCGGGTGATTACGATGTTGTAGTTGTGGGTGCTGGACATGCCGGTAGTGAAGCCGCTTTAGCTGCAGCACGGATGGGTCAAAAGACTTTATTACTAACCATTAGTTTAGAAATGGTCGCCTTTATGCCTTGTAATCCTTCGGTTGGTGGGCCAGCAAAAGGGACAGTGGTTCGAGAAATTGATGCTTTAGGTGGCGAAATGGGTAAAAACATTGATAAAACCTACATCCAAATGCGGCTCTTGAATACCGGTAAAGGTCCTGCAGTTCAAGCATTACGGGCTCAAGCTGATAAGCATGCTTATCACCAAGAAATGAAAAATACGATTGAAAAAGAAGACAACTTAACGTTGCGTCAAGCCATCGTGGACAATTTGGTAGTAAATGATAACCGCGTTGAAGGAGTTATCACCAATACTGGGGCAATTTATCACGCGAAAACGGTGGTCCTTGCAACCGGAACTTCAGCACGAGGACAAATTTACATTGGGGAACTTCGTTATTCATCAGGTCCTAATAACTCGCTTCCATCCATTAAATTGTCAGAAAATCTGGAAAAAAATGGGTTTAATTTGGAACGGTTCAAGACTGGGACTCCCCCTCGAGTAAATGGAAATACGATTGATCATTCTGGAATTGAAGAACAACCGGGAGATGAGAAACCACATCACTTTAGTTTTATGACTCCTTATAGTGATTATTTACCGGTCAGTGAACAAATTTCTTGTTGGTTAACTTACACTAATCCCACAACACACCAAATTATTCGAGATAATTTAGATCGTTCTCCACTTTTTAATGGTGTAATCGATGGAATTGGGCCTCGTTACTGTCCTTCAATTGAAGATAAAGTGGTCCGGTTTGCTGATAAAGATCGTCACCAAGTCTTCCTTGAACCAGAAGGTCGTGGCAACGACGAATGGTATGTGGATGGAATGTCTAATTCCATGCCCGAAGAATTACAACAAGAAATGCTCCATTCAATTAAAGGGTTGGAAAATGCCAAGATGATGCGTCCTGGTTATGCGATTGAATATGACATTATTCCACCACAACAAATGAAGCCTAGTATGGAAAGTAAAGTAATCGAAAATCTTTTCACAGCGGGGCAAACCAATGGAACTTCGGGTTATGAAGAAGCCGCTGGACAAGGATTAATGGCCGGAATTAATGCTGCACGTAAAGTTCAAGGTAAAGATCCAATTATCTTAAAACGTTCCGATGCTTACATCGGGGTGCTAATTGATGATTTAGTTACCAAGGGAACTAATGAACCTTACCGACTTTTGACTAGTCGGGCCGAATATCGGTTATTGTTACGAAACGATAATGCTGACATGCGTTTAACTCCGATTGGTCATGAAATCGGTTTGATTTCTGATGAACGCTACGAAGCATTTTTGGCCAAGAAAAAAGCCGTTGAAGATGAAATTAATCGTCTAGAAACCATCAGAATTAAACCAAATGATCAGATTAATGAATTTGTCCAATCACACGGTGATAAGCCTTTGAAAGATGGAATTATTGCCGCTCAATTCTTACGTCGACCTTATGTGGACTATGCAAAGTTGCTAGAATACATTCCAGCAACGGATGAACCACTTGATCCACGTGTTGTGGAACAAATTACGATTTACATTAAGTACGCTGGTTACATTAAAAAAGAAGAAGAAAAAGTTAATCGGATGAAAAAAATGGAATCGAAGAAAATTCCGGAAAAGATTGATTACGATGCGATTGATGGAATTGCAACTGAAGGAAAAGAAAAGTTGAAACAAATTCAACCAACCACGATTGCTCAAGCATCACGAATTAGTGGTGTTAATCCTTCTGACATCGCCATTTTGAGTGTGTACATTCAACAGGGGAAGATTGCGAAAACTGAATAATTTAAACATAATAAAAAGTTCAATCAACTTAGCTCGTTGATTGAACTTTTTAGCTTATAATGTCGATATGGAGGCAAAAAGATGAATAATCGCATTGTAAAAGTAATTAAAAATGGAAAACAGATGACTTTACCAGTTACGGATGAAATTAAGCTTAATTTAGGTGACCAATATTATGTTTCACAGTTAGATAATGGTGAGATTGTATTTACCCCGTTGTATCAAGATATTTTTTCTAGTCCAGAATTTGCTGACCTTGATTTTTCACAAGCAGAAATGGATTTTGGCAAATTTATGGGGGAGGAAAAATTAGATGACTGATGAGTATATTCCAAAACAAAAAGACATTATCTATCTCGATTTTGACCCCCAAAGTGGGTTGGAAATCAAAAAACGTCGGCCAGCTTTAGTCCTTAGTAAAGGGGATTATAGTGAGCGAACGGGATTAGTTGCCGTGTCCCCAATTACACATGGCCAAAAAAACCACGTAACCTCTATTACCGTAAAAGGTAAGGAAATTGATGGCTATGTAAATGCTTTACAATTTTATACGTTTGATTTTCGGACGCACCAAAGTAACAAAAACTTCTTTCCGCTTCTTACAAACACTATACAATCTGGGTCCGTCACCTGAACCCAATATGACTGTACTGTGGAGTCCGGAGTTGCCGGAAGGTTTCAAAGAATTCTGCGCACAGGTTTCTATCGACACTTCTTCCATACAGTACGAAAACGATACGCTGATGCGCGAAGTGCGTAACTGTGACGATTATGGCATTGCCTGCTGTGTGTCTTATCAGGCTATCGGCAAACAAATCCAATTCTTCGGGGCACGCTGTAATCTGGCTAAGGCTCTGTTACTAGCTATCAATGGCGGACGTTGCGAAAATACAGGAACTGTAATGGTGAAAGATATTCCTGTATTGACAGGAGACTTGCTGAACTTTGAAGAAGTATGGTCTAATTATAAGAAAGTATTAATGCAGATTGCACGTGTGTATAATGATGCGATGAATATCATTCACTATATGCATGACAAATATTATTACGAAAAGGCTCAAATGGCATTCATTGATACCGATCCACGTATCAATCTGGCATATGGCGTAGCCGGTCTGTCCATTGCCATTGACTCATTGTCTGCCATCAAATACGGCAAGGTACGTGCCAAACGTAATGATATAGGTTTGACTGAAGGCTTTGATATTGAAAATACATATCCTTGCTTCGGTAATGATGATGACCGCGTAGACCACTTAGGAGTAGATTTGGTTTATTTCTTCAGTGAAGAATTAAAGAAACATCCGGTATACAAAAACGCCCGTCCTACCCTGTCACTGCTGACTATCACCTCCAATGTAATGTACGGTAAGAAAACAGGTGCCACTCCTGACGGTCGTGCCAAAGGGGTTGCTTTCGCTCCGGGTGCCAACCCGATGCACGGACGCGATAAGAACGGTGCCATCGCCTCATTGAGTTCTGTAG
>ERZ773146.2453-NODE-2453-length-12569-cov-5.680678_pt1 | contig 12569 bp, 11 predicted proteins | sample MGYA00580847_ERZ773146 | MGnify/ENA primary metagenome ERZ773146 (study PRJEB29015, sample SAMEA2737830) | human gut metagenome | biome: human gut; feature: human-associated habitat; material: faeces | place: China | collected 2012 ...
CTCTTATCGGGATAAAGTCAGACTCTGTGGCTGTGGAGGCAAAGCTCATCGCACTCCTGATTTATTGACTAAATTTGCTAAGGGAGCACTCGATAATGATGTCTCCGTAATAATTGCTGGTGCAGGTGGCGCCGCTCACCTACCAGGTATGATTGCTGCTAATACAATTGTTCCAGTAATCGGGGTTCCTGTACAAAGTAAGGCTCTCAATGGACTTGATTCATTATTAAGTATTGTACAAATGCCTTCTGGAGTGCCAGTCGCAACTGTTGCAATTGGGACATCCGGTGCTAAAAATGCTGGTTACTTGGCTGCACAAATTCTTGCAATGACTAATCCAGAAATTCGGAAGAATGTAATTAACTTTAGAAAAGAAGCTACTCAAGGTGTGTTAGAAAGCGAGGCTCAATTAGATGAAGAATAATTTAATTGTTCCTCCAGCAACGATTGGGATTATCGGTGGGGGGCAGTTGGGCCGAATGATGGCAGAAGCAGCCAAACCAATGGGTTACAATGTCATTATTTTAGATCCGCAACCCAATTCTCCAGCTGGTCAAGTTTCCGATGATCAAATTATTGCCGAATATGATGACGTTATTGCTTTAACGAAGCTTGCTAAACGTTGTGATGTATTAACTTATGAATTTGAAAATGTTGACACAGATGCTTTAAAACAGGTTTCAGATTTAGTAAGCGTCCCTCAAGGAACCAATCTCTTAAAAGTCACTTCTGATCGATTACTAGAAAAAGAATTTATTCAAAGGGCGGGTTTACCCGTCACTAACTTTGCTAACGTGGAATCAATTGATGACTTACCTGCTGCAGCTGCTAAAATTGGTTATCCTGCTATTTTAAAAACGCGGAGTGGTGGTTATGATGGTCACGGTCAGTGGAATATTGATAATGAAACTCAGATGCAAGCAGTTTTACATAGGTTAAATGGAAAAATTGATGTACCTCTAATTTTGGAAAAGAAATTAGCGTTTGATCAAGAAATTAGTATTATGGTAACGCGCGATGGTAATCAAGAAGTAAAAACCTGGCCAATTGCGCAAAATACTCATCAAGATCACATTTTAAAAACGACAGTTGTTAATGATGAATTATCACCAAAATTGGTTCAAGCAGCTCATGAATATGCCGGAAAAATTGCTCATGCTTTAGATTTAAGTGGAGTGTTAGGGATTGAAATGTTTGTGGTGGGTGATGAAGTTTATGTTAATGAATTAGCACCACGTCCACATAATTCTGGGCACTATTCCATTGAAGGTTGTAATGTTTCACAATTTGAAGGTCACATTCGTAGTATCACAGGCTTACCAATTGCACCAATCGAACAACTTGATGATTCAATTCGCATGATTAATTTATTAGGTGACCAAATTACACAAGCCCGAAATGACTTAGTTAGTCATCCAGAATGGCATTTTCACGATTATCAAAAAGATCAAATTAAACCTAAACGAAAAATGGGACATATCACCGTTTTAGGCGCCAAAAATAGTACTGACTTAGCAGAATGGGAGAATACACATCATGAAAACATTTAAAAAAGGCGAACAAATCACTGAAGGTAAGGCCAAGATTATGTATGCTACTGATGACCCAGAAGTTTTATGGGTGCACAGTAAAGACCAAGCAACTGCTTTAAACGGAAAAAAGAAAGTAGCCATTGCCAACAAAGGTTACTACACCAATCACATTAGTTCATTGTTATTTAATTATCTAAATGGTCAAGGGGTTCCAACTCATTTTATTAGCCTAGAAAGCGATACTGATGTCGTTGTAAAACGGTTAAAGATGATCCCCTTAGAAGTCGTAGTTAGAAACTTTGCTTCAGGTCATTTTGTCACTCGTTTTGCAGTTAAGAATATGATGAAATTAGATCCTCCCGTTCAAGAATTTTATTACAAATCAGACGAATTAGACGATCCCATGATTAACAATTCCCAAATTTTAGCGCTTAAGATTGTTGATGAAGATCAAATTAAATTCATTCAAGCACAAGCACTTAAAATTAACGAAGACTTAAAGGCTTTATTTAACCGAATTAAGATTGATTTAGTTGATATTAAATTTGAATTTGGAATCACTAGTGATGGTCAATTAATTCTAGGTGACGAACTTTCACCTGATAACATGCGTCTAGTTGACCAAGCAACTGGCAAGTCACTTGATAAAGATGTGTTTAGAAAAGAAACCGGTAATTTAATTGATGGATATGCCGTTGTCTTAAATCGCTTGAAACAAGAATTAGGAGAATAAATATGTATTTTGGTAGAGTTTACGTTTCATACAAAAAGTCAGTTTTAGATCCTCAAGGTGAAGTTATCAAGTCAGGTTTAACGCACATGGGTTTTGAAAAAATTGAATCTGTGAAGCAAGGAAAATATTTTGAAATTAAATTTGCTGCTACTGATATGGAAAATGCTAAACAAGAATTAGTAAAAATGATTGAAGCTCTTTTAATTAATGCCAATACCGAAACCTATCGTTATGATTTAAAAGAATTGGGGGATTAGCATGAAAGCTGCTGTAATTCAATTTCCTGGTTCAAATTGCGACATGGATATGATGCACGCTTTAAAAGATTTTAAGGTTGATGCAACGTTAGTTTCACATAATGAAACTGATTTAAGTGATTACGATGCTATCTTCTTACCGGGAGGATTTTCGTTTGGTGATTATCTCCGTTCCGGGGCCATTGCTCGTTTTTCTCCAATTATGGAAGCCGTTAAGCAGGCTGATGAAGCAGGTAAAACGATTGTCGGAATTTGTAACGGATTTCAAATTTTAACCGAAGCTGGGTTATTGCCTGGTCAATTAATGCAAAACGAACATCCAGGCTTCATTTGTGATGAAGTTAAAATGGAAGTTACTAATCCTGACACCAAATTCAGTCGTGATTATCAAACAAGCGAAATCACTTTGCCAGTTGCACATGGTGAAGGTCGCTATTATGCTGATCAAGCTACAATCGACTCATTAGAAAAAAATCACCAAATTGTATTTAAATATCAAACCAACGTAAATGGCTCGACTGACGATATTGCTGGAATTACGAACCAAAAAGGGAATGTTTTAGGCATGATGCCTCATCCAGAACGTGCCATTGAAGCTATTTTAGGTAATACAGACGGTAGAAAATTATTTGAGAGTATTTTAGATAATTAGTTGATAGACAAGGAGTACGTTATGGTAAAAATTCCGGAACCAATGAGAAATGAACCATCCCCAGAAGAAATTAAAAAAAATAAAGTTTATCTTGATTGGGCTTTAACCACAGAAGAATATGATTTAATTTGTGACCATTTACATCGCCTACCAAATTACACTGAAACTGGTTTATTTGCGGCCATGTGGTCAGAACACTGTTCTTACAAGAAATCAAAACCAGTTTTACGCAAATTCTGGTCACAAAATGAACGAGTTTTACAAGGACCCGGAGAAGGTGCTGGAGTTTTAGACATTGGTGATCAACAAGCCGTCGTCTTTAAAGCGGAATCCCATAACCATCCATCTGCAGTTGAACCTTATGAAGGAGCTGCTACTGGGGTTGGAGGCATCTTACGTGATATTTTTTCAATGGGTGCGCAACCAATTGCGGTGTTAGATAGTTTACGGTTTGGTGAGTTAAATAATAACGATACGAAACACTTAGTAAATGGAATTATTGCCGGAATTGCTGGTTATGGAAATGCGATTGGAATTCCAACGGTTGGTGGTGAAATTGGTTTTGACGCTACTTATCAAGGAAATCCTTTGGTAAACGTCATGGCAGTCGGATTGTTAAACCAAGCTGATATGCAAGTTGGGAAAGCCGAAGGAATTGGAAACCGGGTTTTATACGTTGGAGCTAAAACTGGTCGTGACGGAATTCACGGTGCCACTTTTGCCTCAAGTGATTTTGATAGCGGAGTCGAAAAAAATCGTTCTGCTGTCCAAGTTGGTGATCCATTTTTAGAAAAATTAGTGATGGATGCCACCATTAAAGCAATTTGCGAACACGGTGATGCAATTGTCGGAGTTCAAGATATGGGTGCAGCTGGATTAGTTTCTTCATCTGCTGAAATGGCTGATGAAGCAGGAACTGGAGTTTTACTTGATTTAGATAAAGTTCCCCAACGAGAAACTAACATGACTCCCTATGAATTGATGTTGTCAGAATCACAAGAACGGATGCTATTAGTTGTCAAAGCTAACCAAGTTACTGAAGTTGCTAAAGTGTTTGAAGATGCTGGTTTATCAGCCGTTGACATTGGTGAAGTAACTGATAATGGTAAATATGTGCTTTCTTTTGAAGGACAAACGGTGGCTGATGTGGATGTTAACTATTTAACTAATCCACCTAAGCAAGTGATGCAAGAAACTGCACCAAAACGTCTTACCCAGGATGCTACCCAACAATATCAACCAGAAATGACAAATGCTAGTCAAACTTTAACTGATTTATTAAAACAAAGTACCATTGCTTCTAAAGCCACTTTATTTAGACATTTTGATAGTATGGTGAGAACTAATACAGTTATCAAACCTGGTGGAGATGCCGCTTTAGTTCGAATCAAAGGAACGAGTAAGGCACTTGCCATGACGACTGATATTAGTGGTCGTTACACTTATCTCAATCCTAAAATTGGGGGAGCATTAGCTGTTGCTGAAGCCGCTCGAAACATCGTGGCAACAGGAGCAACTCCAATTGGGATTACCGATTGTTTGAACTTTGGTGATCCTGATGATCCTGAAATTTATTACGAACTAGATAAGTCATGTGAAGGTATCAATGATATGGCCAAAGTTTTGAATACACCAATTATTTCTGGAAATGTTTCTTTATATAACGAAACTGATGGACAAGCCATTTATCCAACGCCGATGGTCGGAATGGTTGGACTTTTAGATGATGTAGAAAAAGCAACCACCATTAATTTTAAAAACGCAAATGATTTAATTTATTTAGTTGGAGAAGTTAGACCAGACTTTAACGGAACTGAATTGCAAAAAATGCAAACTGGTGAAATTAAGGGTAATTTAAATGATTTCGATAAAAATATTGAAAAACAACACCAACAATTAGTGCTCGCAGGAATCAAGCAACAATTAATTAATAGCGCTCATGATGTCGCTGAAGGTGGTTTGGGCGTTACGCTTGCCGAAATGACTTTCAACACTGATTTTGGGGCAAATGTGAAACAAGCTCATCCAGTTAGTTGGTATTTTGCAGAATCACCTTCACTATTTGTCGTAACCGTTAAACCAGAAAATCAAACCAAATTTGAAAAATTGGCAGGTGACCAAGCGCGCCTAATTGGTAAAGTAACTACCGACCCACAACTTAAGCTGGCAGCTCTTGATCAATATATTAATGTTAATAAAAACGAAATTGAAAAGGGTTATCAGGAGGCAATCACATGGCAATTGAACCATTAAGATCCGCTAATTCATTAAATGAAGAATGTGGAATTTTTGGAGTATGGGGAGTGCCAAATGCTGCAGAATTAACTTTTTATGGGTTACATGCTTTACAACATCGTGGTCAAGAAGGAGCTGGGATTGTTTCGAATAATCGCGGTCATTTATGGCAAGAACGGGGTTTAGGTTTACTCAGTTCCGTCTTTGCCGATCCCCAAAAATTAAAAAATTTAAAGGGTGATGCCGCTTTAGGACATGTTCGTTATGCAACGGCTGGATCTGGTGGTGTCGAAAATATTCAACCCTTTATGGTTAATTTTAGCGATATGCAAGTTGCTTTAGCTCATAACGGAAATATTACGAACGCTAAATCATTACGGAAAAAGTTAGAAGATCAAGGGGCAATTTTCCAATCATCTTCTGACACGGAAATTTTACTCCATTTAATTCGTCGTTCACATAAAACTACTTTTGTTGAACAATTAAAAGAAGCCTTAAATCAAATTCATGGTGGCTTTGCGGTTTTACTCATGACACCAGATGGCATTTATGCTGCTTTGGATCCTCATGGTTATCGTCCCTTTGTCATTGGTCAATTACCAAATGGAGCTTACGTGGCTACTAGTGAAACGGCTGCCTTAGGAGCAGTTGGAGCTAAATTCGTACGCGATGTGCAACCTGGCGAATTGATTACACTTAATGATGATGGAATGAAAATTGATCATTACACGACTGATACCACATTAAACATTGATTCGATGGAATATATTTATTTTGCCCGTCCTGATTCCGATATTTATGGCGTAAACGTGCATCAAGCCCGAAAACGGATGGGAAAACGGTTAGCCAAAGAAGCTCCAGCTGATGCAGATATTGTGGTGGCAGTGCCAAATTCTTCTCTTTCTGCCACCATGGGTTATGCTGAAGCATCCGGTCTTCCTAATGAAATGGGATTAATCAAGAACCAATACATCGCGAGAACTTTTATCGAACCAACTCAAGAACGACGAGAACGAGCAGTGCGAATGAAATTAAGTACAATTCCTTCTGTTTTAAAGGGTAAACGAGTTGTCCTAGTTGATGATTCAATTGTTCGGGGGACAACTTCAAAGTACATTATTCATATGTTACGTGAAGCCGGAGCCAAAGAAGTGCACGTTCGAATTGCTTCACCAGCCTTTAAATATCCATCTTTTTACGGGATTGATATGCAAACCACGAAAGAATTAATGGCCGCTAACAACTCGGTTGAAGAAATGCGGAAAAAAATTGGGGCTGATTCGCTTGAATTCCTATCAACGCAGGGTTTGATTGATTCAATTGGCTTAGAACATGAAGGTCGTGGAACTGGATTAACCACCGCTTATTTTGATGGTCATTATCCTTCTCCAATTTATGACTATGCACCAGAATTGACTGAACAAGCCAAGACGGGAGAAGTTACTTTTGATACCGAAGTTGGGCAAAAATAGTTAAGGAGAATTAGAATGGGAAAAGATGCTTACGCTAAGGCTGGGGTTGACATTCACGCGGGTGATGAAGCAGTTCAAAAAATGAAGGCTGCCGTTGAGTCAACCTATACACCGCAAGTTTTATCTGGATTAGGTGGTTTTGGATCAGTTTTTGAAATACCAACTGGATATCAACATCCTGTCTTAGTTAGTGGAACCGATGGAGTCGGAACTAAGCTATTGTTAGCGATTGGTGCAGATCGGCACGATACGATTGGCCAAGATTTAGTTGCGATGGTTATGAACGATATTATCGCTGAAGGGGCTAAACCACTCTTTTTACAAGACTATTTAGCCGTTGATAAAATGCGTCCTGAAATAGTAGCTGAAACAATTGGTGGAATTGCGAAAGCCACTAAAGCAGTGGGAGCCTCTCTAATTGGTGGTGAGTCTGCTGAACTTCCAGGTCTTTACGCTGAAAAACACTATGATTTAGCTGCTTTTGGGGTTGGAATTGCGGAAAAAGATGAAATTCTGGATTCAGAAAAAAATGCAGAAGCAGGCGACATTTTATTAGGCTTACCATCTTCTGGAGTTCATTCCAATGGTTATTCACTAGTCCGTTCTGTTTTTGGAATTAAAGAGCCTGCCGATTTTAATAAGTTACCCAAAACTGTCCAAGAACAATTATTGACCCCTACAACCCTATACTATCCAATCATTAGTAAATTATTGGATGAACACCGGATTACCGGGATGAGTAATATTACTGGTGGGGGAATTGTTGGTAATTTACCTCGGGCCTTTAGCAAAGATTTACAAGCTAAAATCACGTGGGGCAGTTGGCCAATTTTAGAGATTTTCAATACATTACAACAAAAGGGTCAATTGAGTACGGATGACATGTTGAACACCTTTAACAACGGGTTAGGAATGATTTTAATTATCAAACCAGATCAGCTAAAGGATGTTATGAATTACTTTAGAGAGACTAACCAACCAGTTTATGAAATTGGTAAGTTACAATCAAAAGCAAACGAAAAAGATGCTGGAGTTATTTTTGAAGGAGTTGCTCCATGGAAAAAATAACACGCTTAGCCGTCATGGCTTCGGGAAACGGAACTAATTTTGCGGCTTTATTACCCAGTTTTCCTGGACGCCACGGAATTGATGACGCTTATAATTACGGTGTTAAAGTAACCGGAGTCACGATTCACTTTGTTAATGATGGAGTGGATAGTGGCAAGATAATTGCACAAGAACCAGTTCGAATTGAAGATGATGATTCATTGGATTCTTTAGAAGTAAAGATTCATGCAGTTGAACACAAGTTGTATCCAAAAACATTGCAGAAGTTGATTAAAGAGGGAGTATTTAAATCATGAGAAGAGCATTAATTAGTGTTTCTGATAAAAACGGCGTGGTTAAATTTGCCAAGGGACTACAAAAATTAGATTTTGAAATTGTTTCAACTGGTGGAACTTTTAAAGCATTGCATGATGCCGGAGTTGATGTGATTCCCATTGAAGATGTGACTAATTTCCCTGAAATGTTAGATGGTCGGGTTAAAACCCTTCATCCTAACGTTCATGGTGGTTTATTAGCTCGCCGCGATGTTCCTGAACATATGCAACAATTAAAAGAACAAAACATTACCCCAATTGATTTAGTAGCCGTTAACCTTTATCCATTTAAAGAAACGATTGAAAAACCCGACACTACCGAAGCGGACGCCATTGAACAAATTGATATTGGTGGTCCTTCAATGCTTCGCTCAGCCGCTAAAAACTATCATGATGTTCTAGCAGTGGTTGATCCTGCTGATTATGAAAAAGTATTAGATGTCCTTGCAAATCAAACTGATACTCCCGCATTTCGGAAAGGTTTAGCTGCTAAAGTATTCAGACATACATCTGCTTACGATGCCTTAATTTCTCAATATTTAACTGGTCCTGAATTTACGCAAAAAGTTACCAATACTTACGATTTATTTGAACCACTTCGTTATGGTGAAAATTCACAACAAAAAGCAGCTGCTTACCGCGATGCCATCCCAGAACCATACTCTGTTTTAAACGCTAACATCTTGCATGGAAAACAACTTTCTTATAACAACATTCGTGATGCTGATGCAGCCTTAAGAATCATTGCTGAATTTTCAGATCCAGCCGTTGTTACAGTTAAGCACATGAATCCAGCCGGAATTGGAATTGGTGAAAACATTGAAGCAGCTTGGGATAAAGCTTACGAAGGTGATGACATTTCCATCTTTGGTGGAATTGTGGCTTTAAACCGTCCAGTTGATTTAGCTACTGCTAAAAAGTTACACAGTATTTTCCTTGAAATTATCATTGCACCTAGTTTTGATGATGATGCTTATGCAGAATTAGCTCGTAAAAAGAACCTTCGTCTCTTGACCCTTCCATTCACAAACAAAATTCCTCAAAGAATTGAAACTACTTCCGTGTTAGGTGGAGCAGTTATGCAAGACCGCGATTTAGAAAGTGAAGCAATCGATGATTTAAAAGTCGTTTCTAAAAAACGACCAACTGAAGCACAAATGAAAGCCATGATTTTTGCTCAAACGGCTGTTAAATACGTTAAATCAAACGCCATCGTGGTTGCTAGTGAAGGTCAAACCCTTGGAATTGGTGCAGGTCAACCTAACCGAATCGATTCAGTTAAAATTGCAATTGATCATGCTGAATCTAAACCTAGTTTTAAAGACGCAGTCTTAGCATCTGATGCCTTCTTCCCAATGGATGATTCAGTTGAATACGCTGCTAAGCATGGTATTGATGCAATTATTGAACCAGGTGGCTCAATTAGAGACCAAGACTCAATTGATAAAGCAAATGAATTAGGAGTTGCCTTAGTATTTTCAGGTAATCGTCACTTTAAGCATTAAGGAGTTTTCGATGGCAAAAGTATTAATTATTGGATCTGGAGCTCGTGAACATACGATTGCCCAGACCTTTCAACGTAGTCCTCAAGTTGATGAAGTATTTGTGGCACCAGGAAATTACGGAATGAAAACTGATGGAATCTCACCAGTTGCCATTGAGACAAATGATTTTCCTGCTTTGATTAAGTTTGCAAAAGACCAACAAATTGATTTAACGTTCGTGGGAAATGAAGCACCTTTAGTAGCAGGAGTAGTCGACGCATTTGAAGCAGCTGGATTAGCTATCTTTGGACCAAACCAACAAGCTGCTAAATTAGAAGGATCAAAAGCTTTCATGAAAAAATTATTAGCAGATGCTAATATTCCAACTGCAAAAGCGAAAACGGTAACTTCTTTAACTGATGCGAAAGTGGTTGCTGATGAATTTGGTTACCCCGTAGTAGTGAAAACAGATGCTTTAGCTGCTGGTAAAGGCGTTTCAATTCATCAAACTAAAGTAGCTGCCGATGAATTTCTCACTAATTTATATCAAAAAGAACCGCATGTTAAGTTGGTAATTGAAGAGTACTTAGAAGGTTTTGAATTTTCAATTTTCTCTTTAGTGGGTAAAGACCAAGTTGTGCATACGCCAATTGCCCATGACTATAAACGTCGATTTGAAGCTGACAAAGGGCCTAATACTGGTGGAATGGGTTCTTATAGTCCAGTTGTCCAGGTATCTAAACAAAATCTTGAATTAGCACTTAATCAATTAGTAATGCCAACTTTAGATGCGATGAAAAAACAGGGAACCCCGTTTTATGGAGTTCTTTATACTGGAGTAATGCTCACGAAGTCTGGTCCCAAAGTAATTGAATTTAATGTGCGGTTTGGTGATCCCGAAACCCAAGTGGTTTTACCACAATTACAAAGTGATTTTTACACTTTAATTCAAGGATTATTAAACGGAAAACTAGTCCAACCAGTATGGCAAAATACGGATACTTACTTAGGCGTTGTCTTGGTAAATCCTAATTATCCAGCTCCAAATCATCAATTATATCCAGTACCAAGTTTCTCAGATAATTTGGTAGTGAATTATGCTAGTATTAAATCAGAAGCAAATCAGATGATGAGTGATGGTGGCCGAGTTTTAACTACGGTCGTTCATGCACCTACTTTAGATTTAGCTCGGCAAAAAATTTATTCTATTTTAGATCAAACCAAGATGGGTTTGGCTTATCGTAACGATATTGGTAAATTAGATTAATTAAAAAGTAATTTTGAGGTGGAAAAATGAAAAGTGATATTGAAATCGCACAAGCAGCAACAATTTGGCCAATTGAAAAAGTCGCTAAAGCAGCTGGTTTTACTAGTGATGAAGTGATTCCTTATGGGAAAAATACCGCTAAAATTGTTTTAGATGAAAAATTACATGATCAAGAAAACGGTAAATTGGTATTGGTAACTTCCATTAATCCAACTCCAGCTGGAGAAGGTAAATCAACCGTTGCCGTTGGTTTAGCGGATGCTTTGAATTTAGCCAATCATAAAACGGTTTTAGCTTTACGGGAACCTTCCCTTGGACCTGTCATGGGAATGAAAGGTGGAGCTACTGGTGGAGGAATGTCACAAGTTTTACCAATGGATGACATTAACTTACATTTTACTGGTGATTTTCATGCCTTAACGGTTGCTCAAAACACCTTAATGGCTTTGGTTGATAACAGTATTTATCAAGGAAATAAATTAAACTTAGATCCACGACAAGTTTTATTAAAACGTGTATTAGACGTTAATGATCGTGAGTTACGGCATATCGTAGTTGGTTTAGGTGGGAGAACTAGCGGAGTTCCCCGCGAAAGTGGTTTTGATATTACGGCTGCTTCCGAATTAATGGCTATCTTAACCTTATCAACTGATTTAGATGATATGCAACGCCGAATTAATCGAATTGTCGTAGGTTATACATACGATAAAAAGCCAGTTACAGTAGCTGACTTAGGGGTTGCGGGCGCCATTACAACCTTATTAAAAGATGCCATTAAACCAAACTTGGTACAAACCATGGGACACACGCCAACTTTGATTCACGGTGGTCCATTTGCCAACATTGCACAAGGAACTAATTCAGTGCAAGCAACCAAATTAGCTATGAAAATGGGTGATTATGCAGTTACTGAAGCAGGATTCGGTGCTGACTTAGGGGGAGAGAAGTTCTTAGATGTTAAAACTCCACTTTTACCAAAACATCCAGATGCAATTGTAATTGTCGCTACCGTTCGAGCATTAAAGATGCACGGTGGCATGGACAAAAAAGACCTTAATCATGAAAATTTAGTTGCCTTACAAAAGGGACTCGCCAACTTAGGTCAACATATTAGCAGTATGAAACGTTACGGTATTCCAGTGGTCGTTGCGATTAATAAATTTACCAGTGATACTGATGCTGAAATGAAAATGATCGAAGACTATTCCAGTGAACAGGGTGTTAAAGCTTATGCTGCTGATGTTTGGGGCCAAGGTGGTCAAGGTGCGACTGATTTAGCAGCTGGAGTTGTGGAAGCAACTGAACAACCTGCTGTTTTCAAACCTTTATATCAACCTGATGACAGCATTATGACGAAATTAAACCAAATTGTTAAAGTGATTTATGGTGGTAAAGAAGTTGAATTATCACCTAAAGCACAAAAACAAATTGCTGGTTTTGAAAAATTAGGTTGGGATAAGTTACCAGTGATTGTTGCTAAAACGCAATACTCTCTAACCGATGATGTTACTTTTTATGTTCCTTAAGGGTACATTTGCCGGAACAATGTCGGGAA
>ERZ773146.2455-NODE-2455-length-12566-cov-2.828471_pt1 | contig 12566 bp, 9 predicted proteins | sample MGYA00580847_ERZ773146 | MGnify/ENA primary metagenome ERZ773146 (study PRJEB29015, sample SAMEA2737830) | human gut metagenome | biome: human gut; feature: human-associated habitat; material: faeces | place: China | collected 2012 ...
TATGGAGTTTTCGCCGCCCCGGCGGAAACGGAATGGAGCTGGCTTCTTCTGACGCCGCGGCGATTCTTTTCTTTCTCTATCAAGAGAAAGAAAAGAATGGGGGCGCAAAAACAAATAGTTCACCGTGAGACTTTGAGAACGGCAGACCAGACCGCCCCACCGGGTAGTCTATTTGGTCTACCGTTTTTTCAATTTTTATTTGCAAAAACGATCATTTTGAGGTGATTTTATGTATGATGTGATCATTGTCGGCGCGGGCGTGACGGGCTGCGCCGTCGCCCGGTATCTCAGCCGCTGTCAGGGGAGCTTCCTCGTGCTCGAGCGCGAGGAGGACGTCTGCTGCGGCACCAGCAAGGCCAACAGCGCCATCGTCCACGCGGGCTTCGACGCCGCGCACGGCAGCCTGATGGCAAAATTCAATCTGCGCGGCAGCGAGCTGATGGAGCCGCTGTCCCGTGAATTGGACTTCCCATATCGCCGCAGCGGCAGCCTCGTCGTCTGCATGTCGGAATCTCAGCGACCGCGCCTGAATGCGCTCTATGAAAACGGCGTGAAAAACGGTGTGCCCGGTCTTGAGATTGTCGAGCGGAACCGCCTGCGCGAACTCGAGCCGAACATCTCTCCGGATGCGGTCGCGGCCCTCTGGGCGCCGACCGGCGCGATCGTCTGCCCCTTCGGCCTGACCATCGCCTTGGCGGAAAACGCCGCCGCCAACGGCGTTCGCTTCCAGTTTGACACAAAAGTCACCGCCATCCGCCCCGAAAATGGCCATTGGGTCATTGAGACGAACTGCGGCACGTTTGAGACATGCGCCGTCGTCAACGCGGCGGGCGTCTACGCCGACGTGCTGCACAATCAGGTCAGCGCGCGCAAGCTGCATATCACGCCGCGCCGCGGCGACTATTGCCTGCTCGACAAGACGACCGGCGACTTTGCACAGCACACGGTCTTCCAGCTCCCCGGGAAATATGGCAAGGGCATCCTCGTCAGCCCGACCGTCCACGGCAACACCATCGTCGGTCCGACGGCCATCGACATCGAGGACAAGGACGGCACGAACACCACCGCCGCCGGCCTCGATGAGCTGATCGCCAAGGCCGGGACTACCATGCAAAATCTGCCCATCCGTCAGGTCATCACGAGCTTCGCAGGTCTCCGTGCCCACGAGGATGGCCACGAATTCATCCTCGGCGAATGCCCGGACGCACCCGGCTTTTTCGACTGCGCAGGCATCGAATCGCCCGGCCTCAGCTCCGCACCGGCCATCGGTGAGTATACCGCAGACCTCCTGCAAGCGAAGCTTTCGCTTGCAGAAAATGCCGGCTTTGTCGGAACACGCACCGGAATCCTCGACCCAAAGACGCTCTCCCGCGAGGACTACAACGCCCTCATCGCGCGCGACCCGGCCTACGGCCGCATCATCTGCCGCTGCGAGCAGGTCACGGAAGGGGAGATCGTCGACGCAATCCATCGCGTCCCCGGCGCACGCAGCCTCGACGGCGTGAAACGCCGCACCCGCGCGGGCATGGGCCGCTGTCAGGCGGGCTTCTGTTCGCCGAGGGTGATGGCCATTCTGGCGCGGGAGCTCGGCGTGGACGAAGCGGAGATCACAAAATCCGGCGGCCATTCGCAGCTGCTGACCGGCTATCCGAAGGAGGGAACGAAATGAAACAGGTCGACGTGCTCATCATCGGCGGCGGCCCGGCGGGCCTTGCCGCGGCGATCGCCGCGCACGACGCGGGCTGCCGGAACGTCCTGATTCTGGAGCGGGACGCGCAGCTCGGCGGCATCCTCAACCAGTGCATCCACAACGGCTTCGGACTCCACACCTTCCAGGAGGAGCTGACCGGCCCGGAATATGCCCAACGATTCATTGATCAGGCTGCGCAGCGGAACATCCCGTTCCTGCTGAACACCATGGTGCTCAGCATCGCGCCGGACAAGACCGTGACCGCGCTCAATTCCGCCGACGGCTGCTTTACAATTCAGGCGAAGAGCGTCATCCTCGCCATGGGCTGCCGCGAACGGCCACGCGGCGCACTGAACATCCCCGGCTTCCGTCCTGCGGGCATCTACTCCGCCGGGACGGCGCAGCGCCTTGTCAACATCGAGGGCCGCATGGTCGGCCGCCGCGTCGTCATCCTTGGCAGCGGCGACATCGGCCTCATCATGGCCCGCCGCATGACGCTCGAGGGCGCAAAGGTCCTCGCCGTTGCTGAGCTGATGCCCTATTCCGGCGGCCTCAAGCGCAATATCGTCCAGTGCCTCGACGATTTTGGCATTCCGCTCTACCTCAGCCACACCGTCGTCGACATCGAGGGCCGCGAGCGCGTCACCGGCGTGACGATCGCCGAGGTCGGCGCCGACCGCCGCCCCATCCCCGGCACCGAGCGCCATTACGACTGCGATACGCTCCTGCTCTCCTGCGGACTCATCCCGGAAAATGAGCTGACGCGCGCCCTCGGCGCGGACATCAGCCCCGTGACGAACGGCCCGTTGGTCAACGAGCGGCTCGAAACGTCCGTTCCCGGCGTCTTCGCCTGCGGCAACGTTCTCCACGTTCACGATCTGGTCGACTACGTCAGTCAGGAAGCGGCTGCGGCGGGCCGCGCTGCCGCAAATTACGCTGCGGAAGGGGAGACCGCCGCGCATGAGATCCCCATCGCCATCTCCGGCGGCGCGCGCTATACCGTCCCCGCCACGCTCGACCCATCGCGCATCCGCGAAGACCTGACCGTCCGCTTCCGCGTCGGCAGCGTGATGCAAAATCGCCGCGTTGTCGTCACATTCGACGGTGAACCGGTCGTGCAGAAGAAACGCCCCATCCTCGCGCCCGGCGAGATGGAGCAGGTCGTGCTGACGCCCGCGATGTTTGCCGCGCACCCGAACGTCCAGGATATCAAAATCAGCATTGAGGAGGCGTAAATCATGGAAAAGCGAACATTGACCTGTATCAACTGCCCCCTCGGCTGTCAGATCGAGGTGACGCTGGATGGCGGCACCGTCCAGTCCATCACCGGCAACACCTGTAAGCGCGGCGCGGAGTACGCGGCCAAGGAAGTCACGCACCCGACACGCATCGTCACAACCTCTGTCGCCGTGACTGGCAGCAAAACCGGCGCGCACGTCAGCTGTAAGACCGCGTCCGATATTCCGAAGGAGAAGATCTTTGCCGTCATCGACGCGCTCCGCGGCCTGACCGTCCCCGCACCCGTCCGCATCGGCGACGTCCTTCTGCCAGATGCCGCCGGAACCGGCGTTCCCATCATTGCCACCAAACATGTAGATTGATAAACCCCCGCCCCGCGCACATGCGCGAGGCGGGGGTTCTGATATGTTAGAACAACATCAACAGCGTCCCGCCGACCACAAGGATCAGCCCAACCGCCGCCTTTTTGCTCAGCTTCTCGTGGAACACGAGGTAGGAGAACAGAATGGTCACGAGGATGCTCAGCTTGTCGATCGGCGCGACGACGCTGGCCGGCCCATCCTGCAAGGCTTTGTAATAGCAGAGCCAGCTCCCGCCCGTGGCAAGTCCGGACAGGCAGATGAAGCCCAGCTCATTTTTCGGGATCTTGCGCACCTGCGCGCCCTTTCCCGTGACGAACACCATCATCCACGACATGATCAGGACTACGCCCGTCCGAATGGCCGTCCCGAGGTTGGACTCCACACCCGTAATGCCGATCTTGCCGAGGATCGACGTCAGGCTTGCGAACACAGCCGATCCGGCTGTGTACAAAAGCCAGCTTCCGCCCGCTTTGGCCGCCCCAGTGGACTGTTTCTTCTCGATCATCAGATACGTGCCCGCCGCGATGCAGACCATGCCGATCCCGCGCGTCCAGCTCAGCGTTTCATGCAGAAACAGCACCGCCAGCAAAATGGTCAATACCGTGCTGGACTTGTCGACCGGCACGACCTTGTTCACGTCGCCGATCTGCAAGGCCCGGAAATAGCAGAGCCAGCTCGCGCCGGTTGCCAGGCCCGACAGCACCAGAAACAGCAGCGTCCGGCCGCTGATCTCTGCCAGCTGCGCCTCCGACCCAACGAGAAAGACCATCCCCCACGAAAACGCCAGCACCACGATTGTCCGGATGGCGGTCGCGACCGTTGAATCCGTCTTACGGATGCCGCATTTTGCGAGGATGGCCGTCAAGCCTGCAAACAGCGCCGAACCAAACGCATACAAAACCCACATAGACTCCATTCCTATCCAATGCAAGGCTCCAACCGGAGCAACAGCATACATAAGGGAGCGGATCACTCCGCTCCCTTGCAGGATGCGCACGGGCGGTTGCCCGTGCGCATCGAAATCATGATTACATATCCAGCGGCTCCATGCCGAGAACCGGGTGGCCGACCTCGGTGAGGTACGCCAGCAGCTCTTCGGGATCGCCGCTTGCGCAGTTGGTCTCGTCAGCGACCATGTCGGCAAAGTTGTCGATGCCGTACATATCCTTGGCCGTTTCGTTGAGCTTGTCGCGGATCTGATCCTTCAGCTCCTTCGGCAGCCAGACCAGACGAGCCACGCCGCCCTCGGCCTTCAGGAACTTGTGGGATGCGATGTAGTGCTTGCCGTGGCCCATGAAGCCCGGGGTCTGCACGCCGCCGCCCGTCATGGAGGCCATTTCGGAGAACGTCATGCCCAGCGGGGTCATGCCGGCGTACTCACGCATCGTGATGACAACGCCCATACTGACCGGCTCGACGCCGCAGATGCATTCGAAGCAGCCGCAGGACGTCATCGGATCCTGGAACAGGGAATACAGCGTGACATGCTCCAGCGCGCCGTGCGAGTACTTCTGGACGGCCTCGTCCACGTCCTCGTAGCGGCCGAGACGCTCGTCGATGCAGTGCTCCTTCGGCACGACCTGGCAGGGACCCTGCGGGTCGAGCTCGTTGGTTGCCTTCGCGTCCAGCCACGACACAGCGCCGCAGAGGCCGAGACGCTCCGGCGTGACGATGCAGACGTGGCTCGGAGAGAACGCCTGGCACATGATGCAGGAGTAGAACACCGGCACAGATTCGTCGGTCATGGACTTCAGACGCTCGTCGCGCTTATCAAAGACCTCGTTCGCGTGCTTGCGCAGCGCGGCGTTCGGCTCGTCGCCGACGACGATCTTGACCTGGCACTTGTCAACAACGGTGTCGAATTCGGACTTGATCTTCGCGTACAGGACTTCGCCGATGTGGCGGAAGCGGAAGCCAGCCTCAAAGTCGGCCTTGCTGATACGCACGCGGATCATGTCGCGCTGGCCGGTGTGCATCAGACCCTCAACGCAGTTCAGGAACTGGTGGATCTTACGCTCGAAGACCGGCTCGAAGTCGGGCTGCATGTTCTTGCCCGCAACCTCGACGGTGTAGCTCAGGGAAATCTTGGAGCCGCATTCCAGCTCATCCAGCTCGGGACCCTCGACGACGATTTTGTGATCCTCGACCTCGGAGGCGTCCTTCGTGACGACCAGCTCGAAGCAGTCCTTGCGGGAGCCGTCGACTTCGATCTGCATGTCGCCCTTGCGGATGATCTCGCCTTCGAACGCGGAGGAGTAGGAGACCGGGATGTCGATCTTCGTGATCTTCAGCTTGATGCCGCGCGCCTCGATGGAGGTGTCGATCCAGTCCTTGGTGTCGTCGTAGATGATCAGGGACTTCGGCACGGCCCACATATCGTCGTGGTCATTCGTGATAACGGGGAAGCCCAGCTTGATCGCGCCCGCGCCGCAGGCGACGGTGATGTCGTTGACCGGCTTGTAGGCGTTGACGAACGCGTTGATGCGCTCGAAGGTGTACTTGTGGAAGCCTTCCACGTCGCCCGGCTGGATCGCGCCGAAGATCATGGCCGCACGCACGACGAGGGAGATGACATGGCCGACCGACCAGATCTCTTCGCCGACGGGGACGACACGGACGGGGAAGCCCATGGACAGGCCCGCCTCGACGGCCTGCTCAATGATGCCGCCGATCAGGAACACGAAAATGCCGCGGCTCTGATAGCCCTTGATGGTCTCAACGGCTTCTTCCGTGGAAGGAGCCGGCCCGATCATGACGACGAAGCCGGGGATATCGCCGGTGACCAGCGGCACGCCCAGCTCACGGACTTCCGCGTCGGTGAAATGGCCGTGATAGTTGGTGCCTTCGTAAGGAGCGTCGGTCTTGACGTACTTACAGGCTTCGATCATCTCCGCGGCGATGGCGGTGCCGACGCCGGACTGGAAGATGGAGTTCGTGCGCGGCTCGCGGAGCATCATGGCCTTGACATCGGCCAGCGCGTCCTGCAATTCGCCGACGTTCGTGACCTTCTTGCCGATGTAGGCATAGATACAGGCCAGGAAGTAGGCGGTGGAGGGCATGGTCAGCGCGGCGTCGCGGCCAACCTCTGCAACGATCTTGTTGACTTCTTCTTCGGCCTTCGCGAACATCTCGTCGGAGCCGTTGAAGACTCTTTCAAACAATGTCTTCATTGTAGGTAATCATTCCTTTCAGTTTCGTTCTTGCGCGTCGATCTTTGCCTTGATGGCGCGGATATCCTCCAGCGCCTCGGGGCTTTGATCGTAGGGAGAAAGGCCCTTCCGGTCGGCGTCGATGACGTCGGCGTTGTAGCGGATGAAGCCCAGCAGATCCTCCTCCGGGATGCGGGAGCGGATGAACGCGCGGTCAGACTCGTCGCGGATCTTGTTTGCCACGACGCGCACCTTCGTCACGCCGATATCGGCCGCGAGCTGCTTGATGCGCTCATAGGTCTGTACGCTTCGCGCGCCCGGTTCGATGACCACGATGAACTGATCCATCATGCTCGCCGTGCCGCGGCCCAGATGCTCCAAGCCTGCCTCCATGTCCATGATGACGACGTCGTCCTTGCGGAACGTGAGGCTTGTCAAAATGGCCTTGAGCATCACGTGCTCCGGGCAGACGCAGCCGCTTCCGCCGGTGTCGACTGTGCCCATCACGAGCAGCTTGACGCCGTTGATCTCCTTCGCCAGCTTATCCGGCAGATCCGAGACCTGCGGATTGAGCTTGTAGAACGAGTTCATATCGTTCGCGCCGGTGCGCTCCTTGGCGAGCTGCTTCATCTTAGAAACGGGGACGATGGAGTTGACCTCTTCCTCGGTCATGCCCAGCGCCAATCCGAGATTGGCGTCCGGGTCGACGTCGGCGGCCAGAACGGTGCGCCCTTCGTCGGCATAGAGCCGGGCCAGTGTGGAGGACAGCGTCGTCTTGCCGACGCCGCCTTTGCCGGTGATCGCTACTTTCATTGGAAAAACCTTCTAAACTCTAGTCGTAAGTAAAAATATCTTAGATACCCAGGGCTTTGCGCTTGGCCTCGATGGACTCGATCATACGGTCGCCCAGCTTTTCGATGTCCTTCTCGACGACGAAGTTCGCCTCGACCCATTCCTTGCAGCCGGTCTCGCCCTGGAGCAGCTCCGTGATCTCGGAGGAACCCTTGGAGTACGGATCGACGCCGAGGTAGGTCTCGATGCCGGTGGCGACGACGTAGTTGCCGATGGAGACGGCCTTCTCGGACATCCATTCCGGTGCGCAGCCGCACAGCGGGATCTGGGAGATGTTGATGCCCCAGTCCTTCGCGATGTCGGACGCGAGGATCATCATACGGGAAATATCGACGCAGGAACCCATATGCAGCACGGGCGGGATACCGACCAGCTTGCAGACGCGCTTCAGACCTTCGCCGCACATCTCGCCGGCGTCCGGGTCCATCAGACCGGCCTTGGCCGCAGCCTGTGCGGAGCAGCCGGAGACGATGACGATGATGTCGTTCTTGAGCAGCTTCTTCATCAGCTCAATGTGCGCGGTGTCCGGGCGAACCTTCGGGTTGTTGCAGCCGACCATCGCGACAGCGCCGCGCAGAACGCCGGACTTCACAACGTCGACCAGCGGCTTCGTCGTGCCGGTGATGTCGACATGGCTGTTCGTGACGCCGTCGAGCTCTTTCTTGATGGCCTCGACAGAGTAGCCGACGCGGGCCTTGGTCTTGAGCTGGGGAATGTTGACCAGCTCGGGCTTGCGGTTCTTGAAGTTTTCAACCGCCATCTTGATGATCGCCTTGGCGTTGTCCGCCGCGGTGGCCTCGTTGAACTCGATGAAGTCAGAGTCCGGCATCCGGGCGATCGGGGAGGTGGTGATGAACTTGGTGTGGAAGCACTTGGAGAGCGGGCCAAGTGCCGGGAAGATGCACTGCACGTCGACGACGATCGCTTCGCAGGCGCCCGTCAGCACGACGTTCTCCTGCTGCAGGAAGTTGCCGGCCATCGGGATGCCCTGACGCATCGCAACTTCGTTGCCGGTGCAGCAGACGCCGCAGATGTTGATGCCCTTCGCGCCGTTTTCCTTGGCGAGGGCGACCATCTCCGGATCCTGGGAGTACATGACGATCATTTCGGACAGGGAAGGATCGTGGCCGTGGACAACGATGTTGACCATGTCCTTTTCCATGACGCCGATGTTGGCGGTGGTGTCAACGGGCTTCGGCGTGCCGAACAGGATGTCGGAGAACTCAGTGCCCATCATGGAGCCGCCCCAGCCGTCGGACAGGCCCGCGCGCAGAGACTGCTTGATCAGCGCCTCGGGCAGCGAGGAACAGCCCATGTGCGTCATGTGCATCGACTGCGAGACCTCACGGTCGATCGCGCGCGGCTCGATGCCGGCCTTGTGCCAGAGCTCCTGGGTGTGCTCCGGTGCACGCTTCAGATAGCGCTGCACGCCGAACGGCTTGCCGTATTCCATCAGGCCGGTCTCGGCGACTTCGTGCGCCAGATCATAGAGGTCCTTGCCTTCGGTCTCGATGCCCCACTCGTGGGCGATCTTCAGGAGCTTTTCCGGATCCTTGACCTGATAAGAGCCGCCCTCTTTCGCCTGATACAGCGTGTGGCAGATCTGACGGCCATGGTCGGAGTGCGTGGCTGCGCCGCCCGCGGTGAAGCGCAGGTAGTTACGGCCGACGATGCCGTGCACGTCGCAGCCGCAGATGCCGCGCGGCGCCTTCGGCGTGATGCGGCAGGGGCCCATGGAGCAAATGCGGCAGCAGGTGCCGGCTTCGCCGAAGCCGCAGTGCGGCGTCTGATTTTTGACGCGCTGCTGCCAGGAATCTGCGCCGACCTTCTTGCCGGTTTCAAGCAATTCGTTCGTCGCTTCTTCCATCTGTTCAATAGTGATTAAGCGATCCCAATCCATCGATGATGTATCCTCCTAAAAAAGTTCTTTCGTGCCGAAGGGGGAGACCTCCGGCCTTGGGAATGGCTGGCTGCCCTTGGGAAGGACATACCAATATGGCGCACGCCGCGGCCTGAAACCGAAGACTGCGAAATACGCCGAATACAGGTATCTCTATTTTAACAAGTCCAAACGGGAATGTCAACTAAAACCGATCTAAAAATATCGATTCATTTTGGTAAAACTACTGGCGTAAATCCCATAAAAAATCCCGAAACTGCGAAAAACAGTTCCGGGATCTGCATTTTATGTGTCCTTTCCGTCAGCTGATGTGATGGACGTTGATGTGGGGATAGGTCATCTCGATGCCTGCTGCGTCAAACTCACGCTTGACGTTTTCCAAAACGTCGTAATAGACGTCCATGTAATCCTTCGGTCGGATCCAGAGAAACAGCACATATTCGATCGCGCTCTCGCCGTAGCCGTTCACGCGCGCGATGGGCTGCATCTCCTGCATCCGCAGCGGATGCTCTGCCGCGCGCAGCAGCGCCGCCTTCACGTCCTCGACCGGCGCGTCGTACGATGCCGTGATCCGGTATTCCAGCCGCCGCTTGTCGCTCGCCGTGTAGTTTGTCACGGTCGAGCCGGTGATCTCGCTGTTCGGCACGTGGACGAGCTGGTTGTTCAGCGTGAGGATGTCGGTGCAGATCGCGCCGATCTTGACCACTGTGCCGCTCACACTGCCCATCTCGATGAAGTGCCCGATCTGAAACGGCTTCGTCGTCAGCAGGATCACCGCGCTCGCCATGTTGGAGAGCACATTCTGCAAGGCCAGCGACACGGCCAGCCCCGCCACGCTCAGCAGCGCCAGCAGGGAGGACGTGTCCACGCCCAGCGTCCCCGCGATCAACATGATCGCCGTGAACAGCAGTACCAGCTTCACGATCGTCCGGATGAACGGATGCACCGCCTTGTCCAGCCGCGACCGGCCCAGCATCCGGTCGGTCGCCTTCAGGATCAGCTTGATGAGCACCCCGCAGACCACCAGTAAGATGGCCGCCGAGATCAGCTTCGTCCACGAGAAGCCTCCGAAGATCTTCTGGAAAAATCCCACGGTCGAGGCCGTTCCATCCTCCAGCGCCGCGCCCACGGCGCTCGCCGCCTCGCTGACGGCAGCCGCCGCGTCTGGCGCATCATTCGTCAAAAACAGCACTTACGCGCCCTCCGTCGGGTTTGGATTTTCATCCGTCTTGTCCGCAGCGCCCTCAGCCGGAGCCGCTTCTGCGTCGGATGCTTCGGCCTCGTCCTTCGGGGCCTCGAGCTTGCGGTTTTCCGCGTTCACATAGACCATGAACTCGTCGCCCGTGATCGTCTCCTTCTGGAGCAGATAGAGCGCGATCTCATCGAGCAGTGCCCGGTGCTCGCGCAGCAGCGCCTTCGCCTGCTCGAAGCAGCTGGACAGCAGCTTCTGCACCTCCTGATCGACCTCGCTGGCCGTCGAGTCCGCGCAGTTCATCGTCGCCGCGCCGTCGAGATACTGGCTCTGCACGGTGGACAGGGCCATCAGCCCGAACTTTTCGCTCATGCCGTACTGCGTGACCATCTTCCGGGCCAGATCGGTCGCGCGCTCGATGTCGTTGGCCGCGCCGGTCGTCGAAATGCCGAACACGACCTGCTCCGCCGCCCGTCCGCCGAGCAGCGTCTGGAGTTCCACCAGCAGCTCTTCGCGGCTGGACAGGAACTTTTCCTCCTCCGGCATCTGCATCGTATAGCCGAGCGCGCCGGATGTGTGCGGGACGATGGTGATCTTGGACACCGGCTGCGTGTGCTTCTGCAGCGCCGCAACCAGCGCGTGCCCGACCTCATGGTAGGACACGATCCGCTTTTCCATATCGGTCAATACGGTGCCCTTCTTCTCCGTGCCCGCGATGACCGTCTCAAACGAGACGAGCAGATCCTGCTGGTTGACAGTCTTCCGCCCGAGGCGCACCGCGCGCAGCGCCGCCTCGTTCACGAGGTTGGCCAGATCCGCGCCGACCGCGCCTGCCGTGGCCTGTGCGATCTTGTGCAAATCGACGTCCTCGGCCAGCTTGATGTTCTTCGTGTGGACGCGCAGCGTCTGGTAGCGGCCCTGCAGATTCGGCCGGTCGACGATGATGCGCCGGTCGAAGCGGCCCGCACGCAGCAGCGCCTTATCGAGGATCTCGGGGCGGTTCGTCGCCGCGAGGATCACAACGCCCTTGCTCGAATCAAAGCCGTCGATCTCGGCGAGGAGCTGGTTGAGCGTCTGTTCGCGCTCGTCGTTGCCGCCAAACTTGGAATCACGGGTGCGGCCGATCGCGTCGATCTCGTCGATGAAGATGATGGCCGGGGCGACCTTCGCCGCCTGCTGGAACAGATCACGCACGCGGCTTGCGCCGACGCCGACGAACATCTCCACGAAGTCCGAGCCGGAGATCGAGAAGAACGGCACGTTCGCCTCACCGGCGACGGCCTTTGCAAGCAATGTTTTGCCCGTGCCCGGAGGGCCGACGAGCAGCGCGCCCTTCGGCAGCTTCGCGCCAATGGCGGCGTATTTCTGCGGATTGTGCAAAAAGTCAATGATCTCGACGAGCGATTCCTTTGCCTCGTCCTCGCCGGCCACATCCGCGAACGTCACGCCGGTCTGCTTTTCCATATAGACCTTGGCTTTGCTCTCACCGATGCCGCCGAGTCCGCCCATGCCGCCCATGCGCTTCGACATCGAGCGCATTAGCAGCGAGAACAGGCCGTACATGATGATCACCGGCAGCAGCCAGCTCACGATGAAGCTGACGACCGGGCTGGTCTCCTGCGGCAGCTCACGGTTGTACTTCACGCCCTTTTCGTCGAGCTTATGCGTCAGCTCCGTCGTGTCCTGATTCGGGATCAGGCCCGTGAAATAGAGCTTTTTCGCCGCGCCGCTGCTGTCCGTGTCGGATTTCTTTGCGTACACCACGCGGTCGTCGCTCTGGAACTCCAGCTCGCTGATCTCACCGTTATCCAGCATCGTCAAAAATTCGTCGTACCGAACCTCAGTCAGATAGGATTTGGAGATCGACGTGTAGAGCGTGTTGATCAGCAGTGTCGCGATCAGCGCCGCCAACACCAGAAACAGGATTCTCCGGCCTTTGATATCATTCTCATTGTTGTTATTGCCGTTGGGCCGCTGATCGTTCTTTTTGGGATCGTTGCTCATGGAGCCACCTTCCTTCCATCTCGTGGGAGCCTTGTTGTGCCTGTATCTTACCACACCGCGCCGTCCTTTACAAGAACAGGCAAAAAACAGAGCGTAAATTTTCTGTGAATTTCAGAAAGAATTAAGATCTGAATTTCCAAACTTTCCGGTTGTGCATCGCGCGCAAAGCTGTTATAAT
>ERZ773146.2459-NODE-2459-length-12561-cov-71.073005_pt1 | contig 12561 bp, 10 predicted proteins | sample MGYA00580847_ERZ773146 | MGnify/ENA primary metagenome ERZ773146 (study PRJEB29015, sample SAMEA2737830) | human gut metagenome | biome: human gut; feature: human-associated habitat; material: faeces | place: China | collected 2012 ...
CCAACTCAAACTTGGGACACATCTGAACCTCGTCTACAAACAGGTAGTTCGTTTTTCCTTCCTGATAATGTTCTTCCACATAGGCGTGTAAGGCATGGTATTCCTTGATTTCTTCATACGCCAAATCCATGAAGTCGATGAAGATAATATTGATGTTTTCAAAATTGCTTTTCAGATACGCAATATACGCCTGCATCAATTTGGACTTACCAGATCGACGAATGCCCGTGATGATCTTGATGTCAGGAGTACCATTCAGTTCAATGATTCTATCGAGATATTTTGCTCTCGTGATTGTTTTCATATAGTCACCCGCTTTCAAAAATTGAAGTTTTTTCATTTCTCGAAACCGCTTCGCTGTACTTATTATACTGTCTGCTAATAGTATATGCAAGATGTCACTTTCAAAAACGCAAATTTTTTTATTTTTTGAAAGCGGAAACTATGTAAAGGCAACCCGAAGGCTGCCCCAGGCATCAAGCCTATCCTGTTTACACAGGTTCATTATCATCTTCATCGACGGAGCTATCTTCATCGTCGTCCTCAAACTCCGGATCGTACCCATAGTCCTCGTCATCGTCCACATAATCAGCATCTGGGTCAGGCTTTGCCGCTTCCTGTGCCTTCTTCTTTTCCTGGACTTTCTTAAATACGAAGAATCCACCACCACAGGCAAGCACAATCAGAGTAAGAATCGCCGGGAGCATATTTGTGGATTTCGGCTTTTCCTCCGGTGTCGGTTCTGTAATTTCAGGAACTGTTTCAACTACTTCCGGCTTTGTTTCCTCAACCGGCTTGGTGAACTCTGCAACTTCTTCCTCGTCCATCAGCTTGAGCAGGTCGGCTTCATCCACCTGATTCAGAAAATGCACGGTTTCCTCGCCCTTATCATCACGGTCAATGATGATATAGAAGTAGTTTCCGTTTTTGGTTACAGCGGTAATGAACTGCTTTCCGCTTTTCGTAGGCGAGCCAGCGTCATCAACCAAAGTCAGATTGCCGTCGGGAGTAAGCGGTAGCATCGGCTCCTCCGGCTCTGTTTCGGGAACTTTTTCTTCGACCGCAGGTTCTTCAGTCGCTACGCTTTCATCTACATAGGCAAATGCCGTTGTAGAAAACACGCCAAAACACATTGCACACGCCAGCAATGCGGCTCCAATTTTCTTAAATCTCATTCTGCGTTTCCTCCTCATTCATAGTATTGATCGTATCAGGCTTCGGAGCCATATCCGCAGCAAACATACGGAGCAGCTCGGAAAGCTGTTCGGGATTCAGGTTCGCAGCATGAACCATCTCATGGATTTCGGAATTTTCCTCCTCACGGTATCTGCGTTCCAGGTCTTTCACCTTAGCATCCCATTCTGCCCGTTTCTTACGGGCTTTTTCAAGGTCTGCACCTATTCTGTCTAACTTGGCACTCAATCGCCATCCCTCCTTTAGTTTCTGATTCTGCCGAAGCAGTAAAAATGCTGTTGCCAGTAATTCGATTCGATAGAAGCGTAGGAAATGGGGTTTCCGCAGTGGATCATCATACCATTGCCAACATAGATACCAACGTGTGATGCACCGGAGGTATCATAAGTGCCTTGGAAGAAAATCAAATCTCCCGGTTTGGCAGAGCTTTTCGGGATAATGTCGCATACGCCCATCAAACCGTTTGCGGTCAAACGACCAACACTCCAACCGTTTCCGCAGTGATTGATTACATAGGAAACAAATCCGGAGCAGTCAAAGGAGGTAGACGGGCTGCTGCCGCCCCACACATACGGGTATCCCAGATATTTTTCAGCTTCCCGAATCATATTGGCAAATCTTGTGTCTGTCAGCGCTTCGCCCGGAATATCATAATCGGTGTACTCGCCGCCAGGGGTGGCGTAAATGTCATTTCCGAAAATATCCGGTCTGTTGCCCCTTGTCTGAAGCAAAATTCTATATCGCTCCATATCATCTTCCGACAAGCCGGAATTTGAAATCACACTGTTCAAGCCCTTATTTCTGAGCTTCACATTCAGAATATAATATTCGTAATCTTCTTCCTCTGTTGTTGTCTCTCCCGTTTCGGGATCAGTAGAAGATGTTGTTCGTGTACGAATCTCTACTACTTCCGTCAGGGTCAGCTCATATTGTTGCTCAAATAGCCATTGCAGGGTAGCCTGCACCTCATCTCTGGTGTAATCCTCAAACTTCACCGTCAAATACGCCGCCAGCTCATAAGGATTGTGGTTGATTTCATCAAGGTCATACCGGTACTCGTCATATCCGCTATGAGTACGCTCGATATTATTGATTTTATTGCGGAGCGCAGCTTCCAAAGCCTTGTAATCATTGTCCGCACCAATAATATCTTCCTCTTTTGCAGTAAAAGAAGTTCCCAGAATGATCTGTGTGCCGCCTTGGAACATAGCCGAACAAGACGAGAACATCCCTGAGAGTATCATAAAAAGCAGTCCGGCAATCAAAACAAACAGAATCGTTTTAGAGTGTGTGGTGCAGAACTCCGTTACTCTTTCTGTGATGTTCTTGGCTCCCTGAGCTGCTTTGCCCGTTGCCTTGCCTGCACCCTTAGATGCAGAAGCCGTTGTCGAAGCGGTATTCTTACCGGCTTTGGCGGCAGCATATTCTTTCTTGATTGCCCTTTTCTGTTGCCAACGGGAAAAGGGATTGGAACCGGCATCGGGGTTGTCCTTTTTGAACTTCTCATACAGGGCATTTACATTTGCTTTATCTGACTTCTCAACCAGCTTTTCCGCCTTGTCGTAGGCTTTCAGCTTGTGACTGTAAACGGCATGATCGACGGTATAGACAGTGGATTCAACAGCCTTGGTCGTTTCCTGCACAGCCTGAACGCCGATATTATCATCCTCATATTCTGACACCGCCCGATGTGCTTTGGATGTGAGCGTGACTGCGGCACCACGGCTTGCCATGTGCTTTGCCACAGATGGGCGCTCGATTTCCGTAAACTCCGCTTTTTCAAAACGGAGCTTTGCTTTACGGGAACCGGCTGCATCTGTTTCCAGCTTTAGCTTCGGCTTTGCCTTTTTAGAAGCCAATTTGTCTGCCGCTTTTTCAGCCCTATCAACCGCCTTATCTGCACGGTCGGCAGCTTTCTTCACATGAGAATCTGCAAGGTCATCTTCGGTAAAACGGAGTCGTGTAGGTCTTTTCGCCATACATTACGCCTCCTTTTCCTGTGCCACCTCGTTTAACTTCGTGGTCATAATGCGATACAGTTCCAGATCTGTCGGGAATCGGTCAATGAACGGCAGAATCACATTGCCATAGAACAGAAGTCCTTCGCCCTCACCGGAGTTGGTTACATAGGACAGCTGATGCGGCGAAATGTTCAACCGCTGTGCCAGAATACTTCGGTCATCGCTTGCCTGATTCAGCATATAGATGAAATCAGAGTTTTCGAGGATGTTGGCAATCTCCGGGGAACGAAGCAGGTCTTTGACATTCTGAGTAATACCGGTCGGCAAGCCGCCCCATTTACGGAATCGCTTCCAGATTTCTACGGAATAGGTTGCCGTCTGTTCTTCCTTCAGAAGCAGATGGAACTCGTCAATATAATATCTGGTCGATTTACCGGCAGAACGGTTGGCAGTTACACGCCCCCAGACCTGATCCTGAACGATCAGCATACCGATTTTTTTCAGCTGATTGCCCAGCTCCTTAATGTCGAAGCACACCAGACGATTCTGAATATCCACATTGGTTCTGTTGTTAAACAGTTTCAGAGAACCCTTAACATAGATTTCCAAGGCGGTCGCTACATGGTGGGCTTCCTTTTCGTCCTGTTTCAGAAGGGCATCATACAAATCCTCAAGGATCGGCATATTCTCAGGGGCAGGATTGTCGAAATATCTCTGGTAAATCTGATGCACACAACGGTCGATAACCGTCTTTTCGATAGGCTGCAAGCCATCCTTACTGCCCATAATCAACTCACAGAGGGACAGGATAAAATCAGCTTTCAGTGCTACCGGGTTGTCATCCTCAGAGTAGTTCAGGTTGATGTCCATAGGGTTGATATAGTTGGTACTGGAGGAGCTGATTTTTACCACCTGACCATTGAACTTGTGAACCAGAGCCGCATATTCCGCTTCGGGGTCGCAGATGATAATATCGTCATCCGTAACCAGGAACGCATTGGTGATTTCACGCTTTGCGGAAAAGGATTTACCGGAACCGGGAGTACCCAGAATCAGTCCGTTGGGGTTCTTGAGCTTCTTTCTGTCCACCATGATAAGGTTGTTCGACAGAGCATTCAGCCCGTAATAGAGCGTTTCTCCACCATTCTGGAACAGCTCCTGCGTGGTGAAAGGCACAAAAATAGCCGTGGAACTGGTAGTCAGGCCACGACGAATCTCAATCAGGTTTTGTGCCAAAGGCAGGCTGCTCATCAGTCCGGATTCCTGCTGAAAATCCAAACGACGCAGATTGCAGTTATGCTTCTGGGCGATGCTCTGTGCCTGGAACACATTGTTCTCCAGTTCCTGCTCGGTGCGCCCGGTGTTCAGCACCAGAAATGTCACCATGAACATTCGCTCATTCTGGCTCTGCAATTCTTTCAGAAGTGACTTCGCATCTTTACCATAGGTAGCAAGGTCAGATGGGATAATGTCCATGTCATAGCCAGAACGCACAGCCTTTTTCTGTTCCTCGATTTTGGAACGGTCAAGCTCGGTGATGATTCTCTTGATGGTCTTAATCGCCGCAGTCTGGTCAACCGACTGGATGTGCATGGTCACGATCTGCGTGGATTCCATATCCAGAAAATCCGCCAGCATACGATCAGACAGGTCTGATGCCGTAATTGCCAGATAAGACATCGAACCGAAGATACTGCCCATCTGGAAGGTGCGGTTGGTCTTAAAGGCAAACGCCGTCGGAGCAATGAAGTCCTTTACGGACAGCCCGGATTCCACAAGATACTTCCAATCGAAGAAGAACTTATCATTATCACCCATGTGGAACATAGAGTGCATCAGATGCAGCCGCTCTTTGCCGTTCATGGTAGTGGCAATGACACCCAAACGCCGAAAGTTATTGAGCAGATCGTTTTCGATATGGTTGAGTCTCGGCTTTGCCTGCCGCATGGATTCGGCTTCAATGCCGAATGTCAGGTACTTGGTTTTGGTCAAGCCGTTGTTGCCCTGCGCCAACTGCTTTTTCAGCATCTGGCTATACTCGGCACGGACGGGATTGAAGCTGTCCTTCTTGAACGGGATACGGATACTCTTTTCAAAGCTTTCAGCATCGGTACTCAGGTTCATAAAGGAAAGCTCAAAGTGAATGGAGCTGTCAAAGAAATTCAGGAAACTGCACCACTCATCGAAGATGGCAGTCTTATCTTCCTGCTGTGCCAGCTGATAGTTGATGTCCTGAAACTGAATGGTCTTGGTGTAATAACTGTCAGTGACACGGCAGATGCCATCCGGGAACATTCTCTGAAAGGGAATGGACTGCTGTGCAGTCTGCGGAATACCGTTGTCCTTCTTTGCCCGTTCCACAACAGCTTTAATTTCTCGCTGCTGCTTCCGATTCAGATTTGCAGGCATTTTGATGTTTCTTGCCTGTGGCTTCTTTTTGAAAAACAATTCGTTCAACCTCCTTTTCCAGTTTGTACTGACGCATCAAAGCGTCATAATAGTTGTCCGTCTGATAAGGGCGAACCTTGGGACGAACGAATTTGGTCTGAATGAAGTGTTCTACAACCACTTCCAACGGCTGACTATCCTTTTCATACATTGCCAGAAAGAACAACGGTAACATGACGATCATCATGGACAGTGCTGCAAGGCTCACATTTCCGGTTGCTTTGACCAGAAAGAAAATCGGCACTCCGATGAGCGCCGCCGCACCAAAGCAAAGTAACTGCCGTTTCGTCAGATTGAAGAACACTTTTGTTTTTACCCTCGTCAGGTCACGAGGTACGGGAATATACGCTGCCAAACAATTTCCTCCTTCCCTTAGTGAGCGCTGAATACACCCTTCGCAAGCGAACCAGTCTTAAACAGGGTGAAGCACAAAAGGACGGTGTAGCCCATAACACCCCAGATAGAACCGATGATGTCATCACTGAATGCGATAGACTGAATCAGCACCGCATAAATGCCCACGCAGATCATAATCAGGAATCCCTGGAATCCGATTGCAAACAGCGAACGCAGATAATTCTGTCCGATATTGCTCTGTTCTCTGTTTCCAAAAGTGGAAAGCGGAATCGGGGCAAGGCTGACCATCAGATAAATTTCAATCATTCGACCGTAGACGATCACAAAGATGATGATTGCCAAAGCGGACATCGTGACCTGCACGATAAAGGATTGCAGGAACAAGCCGAGCAAAGGACCCAAATCCATTGCCATCAGCGTTTCTTCCATTGTTTCCAATGCCGAAGCATCTATGGCAGTATTTCCGGATATGATACCGGCGCTTGCGTTTATAACGTGCTGTGTCACATCAAACACAGCCATCGTGATATTGAATGTGTTTGTGATTAACATGACCGCAACAAAAGTCTTGAACACCCATTTGAAGAAGATCCAGGTTTCAAAATTTGCCAGATTGTTGTGGTCAATAATCATCTGAATTAGCTCATAACAGGCAATGAAGGTCAGAATCAAGCCTGCGATTGGGATAATCACTGACTCGGAGATGTTTCGTACCATGGCAAAGACACCCGGCGAAAAATTCGCCGGGGTCATGCCAACGGAGGTTGCTATCTCGCCAACCTGGTTGTTGACGGACTCAAACATCCCCGACAGATTTCCCATAATAGCTGAAACGAGCATTTCTTTCAGCCAGTCTGTGATCTGTTGGAGTATGCTGTCCAAAGGCGATTACCTCCTTGTTTTGTGATTAACCGAACAGTCCGGAGAGCAGAGGTACAAGGGTGGTGCCGATGAGGGCAACACCGCCGCCAGCCATGAGCTGCTTCATGCCCTGGGACTTTGCTTGTGTGTGATAAAGAAGCAATAGAAGTGTAAAATTTTTTGCCGTTCCTATCCGGCACTTAGCTACTGTGTCGGATAGGTCAGGCATTATTCGTCGGGAAGTTCTACCTTGCCGACAAAGCTGTAATAAATATCAATGTCCTGTCTGCGTGTGCCGTTCTCGTCATAGCTGCACTCATGGACAACGATTTTTTCAATAAACTCCCGCAGCAGGGTATGGGTCAATTCCTCAAAGCTGGTGTACTTGCGGACAACTTTCATAAACTTTTCCGCATTAACCGTGGCTTCCTGTGCCTTTGCCAGTTCCGCTTGCAGTTCGGCGGCACGGCTCTTGACCTGTTTCTGTTCGGCTTCATAGTCGGCAGACAGCTCCGCAAACCGTTCATCGGAGATGCGCCCGGTCACGCTGTCCTCATACAGCCGCTTGAAGATGGCGGATAACTCGGCTATGCGCTTCTCGGCTGCGTCCAGTTCCTTTCGCTTGGCAGCGTTGCGGCGTTTGCCGCCGTCCTCGTTCTGCTCGATCAGCAGCTTCATAAACTGCTTTTCATGCTTGGCTGCATAGCTTGTCACTTTCCGCAGATTGGCGGTCACACCCGCAGTCAAAAGGTCGGTGCGGATAAAATGTGCGGTGCAATCGTGGGTACGCTTCTTGTAGTTGCCGCAGATGTAGCAATCCTGTTTTCGGGTTTTGTTCTCGTATCTCTGCTGATAGAGGACGCTCCCACAATCGGCGCAGAACAGCAAGCCGGAGAACAGACCGACTTCATCATAGCGGTTTGGACGCTTGCGCTGCTTGCGTAATTCCTGCACACGCTCCCATGTGGCAAGGTCAATGATTGGCTCATGGGTATTCTCGAAAATGACCTGTTTTTCTTCGGGATTTTCCACGCTTGATTTGACCTTGTAGGACACTTTCTCGGTCTTGAAGTTTACCGTATGCCCCAGATATTCCTTGCGTTCAAGGATATGGACAATCGTGTTGGTCGCCCACTTGTAGGGATAATCGGGGTAGTAACGGCGTGTGCTGCCTGTCCTGCGGTATTCCAATGTACCCGGTGTTGGGATTTGCTGCTCGGTCAATACACGGGCGATTTTGGTCGGACCGTTCCCGGCAAGGCACAAGCTGAAAATCTGCTTGACGACCGGGGCAGCTTCTTCGTCCACGATAAAGCGTCCGTCCTCACCTTTGAGATAGCCATAGACCGGCTGACTTGTGATAGGCTTGCCACTCATGCCTTTGCTGCGGAAAACTGCCTTGATTTTCTTGCTCGTATCTCTCACCATCCATTCGTTGAAGATATTACGCAGAGGGGCAAAATCATTGTCGCCCTGTGCGCTGTCCACTCCATCGTTGATAGCGATAAAGCGAACGCCCCTTTGTGGGAAAATCATGTCCGTATACATTCCCACTTGGAGATAGTTTCGCCCTAATCTCGACATATCCTTGACAATGACCGTTCCGACTTTCCCGGCTTCAATATCCGCAAGCATGGCTTGAAAACCGGGTCTTTGGAAGTTCGCACCGGAGTACCCATCGTCCGTGTACCATTGGAGATTGGTAAAGCCGTTCTGTTTTGCATAGCTTTCCAAAATACGCTTTTGGTTGGAGATGGAATTACTCTCGCCCTGCAATTCATCTTCATGGGATAATCTCGGATAAAGGGCGGTAATGAGGTTTTGGGTTGTCTGTCTAATCATGGTTTCCTCCATTTCCGACAGCCAGCCCCGCTATTCCGTAAGGAAATTATATCACACGGGGCGGCTGTCTGTATAGCTGGTAAATGTGAATTTTGCTTCTTTATCGCCCGTCATTATGACGATTTTTTGAAATTAGGCTTGTCATGCAGTATAACTTGGCTTGTGTGTAGCTGCGGTTTCCGCTTCAAGCACTTTCATCATCTTGTCGGCTGCGGTGGCTGTGGTATCTTTCTTGAAAAAGCCGGACACAACAAGCACGGTGTTACCCATGCGGATCTCCGTCACGCAGTCCGGGCGGCGGTCGGTGCGGTCATTGTTATTCTGTTTGTTTTCTGTCATAGGCAACTCCTTTCACTTCAACAGTTCTTTTAGTCCATTGAGCTTGGCTTGTGCCGTTTCCTTTCGGAAGTTCTCGCCTGTAAAGAGGATAGGCAGACACATTTCAAGCACTCGGTCATAGATACGGGCGTGGGCGGTGTCCTGTGGATTTTGCAGTTCCGTAAGGCTTAGATTGGTGGTGACAATCAGCGGCTTTCGGCTGCGGTATCGGCTGTCAATTACATTGTAGACCTGTTCCAAACCGTACTCTGTGCCACGCTCCATACCAAAATCATCAAGTATCAGCAGAGGGAAACGGCAAAGACGCTCGATATATTCGTTTCGCCCCTCAAAGCTGGCAGTTAAATCATTCAGTATCGCAGAAAAGTTTGTCATGCGGACGGAGATTTCCTGTTCCATAAGGGCATTGGCAATGCACCCGGCAAAATAGCTTTTTCCTGTGCCTACCTTGCCCCACAAGAGCAGACCATAGTTGTTTTCTCTCATCTGCGGGCATTTGCCGTTGTCATGTGCAAAAGTCCATTCCTGCATGGTGAGGTCGGTAAAGCCCCGGCGTTTCAGTTCCATAACGGTGTCAAGGTGTCGTCTGCGTTCCTCGGCGGATTCACATTCCAAACGCTTCTCCCGTTGGCAGTCACATTCTGTCGGGTGCTTGTCATGCCCCAACCATGCGGCGGTTTCTTTGGGAAAGTAGGCTTCTTTCGCCGTGCGGCACTTGCCGCAGTAAAGCAGACCGTCCTCGCCCGTGTAGTCCTCCGGCTCTGCGGTAGTAGTCATCATATTCAAAACGGTATCGGTAAAAAGTTCAGTCATAAACTCTCGCCCTCCTTAAAGGTGTAATCTGGTATGCCTTTTTTCGGCGGTTTCTTGGCTTCGTCCTCCTGCGCCCACTTGTATATCGTGGCTGCATGACTGCGGTATTTCGTTCCTTTGGACGCTATATGAGTAGATAAGCGGTCAATATAATACTCCCATTTGTCGGGCAGTTCCGCTTTCAGCTCGTCCAGTTCCGTATCGGAAAGAAAAACATTGTTGTATCTGCCATAGCTGCGGGCGGGGGCTTGTCCCGTTTCTAACTCTCTCTCTTTTTCTATCTCTATATCTATCTCTTTCTTTATCTCTATCTCTGGTGGACGAATGTCGGACAAATGTCCGCCGTTTGTCCGGGGTGGTGGCAAAGCCTTGTTTGCAAGCCTTGCCGCCCGTTTTCGTTCCGCTTCGGTAGAGGATTGCCCTATCATCAGTTCAATATCGGTCATGTAGAGCAAGCCGCCGTGTAGCTGCTCCACAAGCCCCAACTGCTGAAAAATCCCTAACGCCCGTTCCACCGTGCCTACCTGCTGACGGGTAAGAGTGGCGATCATCTGTGCTGTGTAAGGGATATTCTCGTCAAGCTGCAACTTGCCGCCGTTTTTCAGCGATTTTAAGTACAGCTTCAAAAGAATGTTGGAATAGAGAATACCGTCCGGCATACTCTCCAACAGCACAATAGCGTCATCATCAAAATAGCTTTCTTTCAGTTTGAGGTAATAATATTTGCGGTTATCTGCCATAGGCGGTGTCCTCCTTTGGTTTCCAACGCTTGGAGTAATACCGGGGGCAGAGGATAATCACGGCTCGGAAACTCTGCTTGCAATCGTGGGTGCAGCCCCGGCAAAGGTCGTTATAGGTAATTCGGTTTCGGTGGTTGAGGAAAAAGCTCCATTCAAGCCGCCGTTTGTTGCTCATGCGTGGCATTGGTACGCTCCTTTCTGCCGTTTCCGTGGGTATCACGGATAGGGCGGGAAAACTGTATCTTCTCGGTATCATTTTCGGGGATTTTTTGCCCTGTACGCCCTGTTTTGAGGTCGGGGAGTATTGCGGATAGGGGTAAGGGCATATCCCTGTTTTTGTTTGGTTTCGGTATCATTTCGGGGCGGTTTTTAACGCTCCTGTTCATGCTTTTTCTGTCGGCTCGGCTCGCCGTGGTGCATTTGGGAAAGATTGCTTTTCATGGTCTGCAATTCCCGGACACGCTCTTTATTTGCCCGGTACTCGTTGTAAAGGGCGTTCTTCTCGGCGGTAAGCTGCTCGATTTCAGCCTGCAACGATTTATAGGTGGGCAGCTTGGTAATGCCTTTTTGCCGAAAATATCTTACGGCTGCGTCTGCTATGATAAAGTCGCTTTCATGCTTTTCCCGGTAGGCTTTGCGTGCCTTATCGGTTTTCTGCTTTTTCAATCCGTCACGCACATCTCTTGTCTTGGCATAGGCAAGCACCTGTTTCTGCAAGTCCTTTTTCTCACGGATAGCCGTTTCAATGGGCTTCAGCTTGGCGGTGCTGCTGTGTAAATCCGCATTGGCAGACACAAGGGCTGCGTCCAGTTCATCCGGGGTAAAGCCGTATTGCTCCATAGCGGCAACGGTAGCCGCCATCTGTTTGAGATTGTGGACAGCCGCCCAACGGTCATAGCCGATACCTTTTCCCTCGGCTCGCTTCGCCGCACGGTCAACCATTCTCTGAATGTTGCCTGTCGGGGCGATTTTCTGCGTTTTTCCTCGCTCTGTGCGGTTTGTTTCAGCGGTATGGTATTCGGGTATGGGTACGGTCTTTTCGGCGGCTCTGTGGGCGTTCTGCTCCAAAAGAGTAAGAACAGCAGCACGGTCAAAATCATCTCCCAGTTTTCGGGCGGTAATGGGTTTCGTTCTGTCCGGGGTAAGGTAGGACAATCGCCCTCGGCTCTCTTTGACGGTCACGCCCTGTTGCAGAAGTAAAGCGAAAAACTCGTCAAAGGTGGTCGCTTCGCTCATGGCATTCCGTATGGTCTGCCGCAACTTCGCCTTGTCGGTTTCAAACTTGGTCTGCTTTACAGGCTTCCCCTCGGCTGCAAGGGCGGCATTTTCCTTGTCAAGTTTGGCTTGTCCTTTTTTATGCGCCCAATACTCACGCTCGGTAATGCGGTTTTTGCTACCATGCAATAGGTCAATCTGATAGAGATTTTCCCGGTGGCACATCTCCATGACCTCGGCTTTGAAGTATTCCATAGCAGCGTCCGTACAGCGGTGCTTGCACCCGGCACGGGTATCTGCCGGTCTGTCCATGTAGGGCAGTAAGGGTACTTCCTCGATACGCAGAGAATTGATAACAATGTGAACATGGATATTGCCGCTGTGGTTGTGTCCGTCCGGGTGGGTACAGACAATGGCTTGGTGTCCTGGGAAATGCTCGGCACAAAATTCCTCGCCCAATGCTTGCGCCCGGTCTACGGTCAAGCCGTTGTCCGCTGCGTCCCGTGGGTCAAAGGAAATGATATAGTGGTGGCTTTTCACATCTTCCCGTTTTTGGTTCTTGCCGTATCGGAGATTTGCCCGCATACAGGCAACGGCAAAATCTTCCTCGCCGCAGTTCAGCGTGGCTATTCGGTAATCCTCCCTCGGTATCAGCCGCCCGTTTTCATCAAGGGTGGGCTTCATGGTAAACTCGTCATGCTCAAATGTGAGATAGGCTTCCGCTGCGCCATAGTCCGCATTTTTAGAGCTGATATGTTTGAATGTTGCCAACAGCGTCACCCACTTTCTGC
>ERZ773146.2460-NODE-2460-length-12560-cov-11.882847_pt1 | contig 12560 bp, 16 predicted proteins | sample MGYA00580847_ERZ773146 | MGnify/ENA primary metagenome ERZ773146 (study PRJEB29015, sample SAMEA2737830) | human gut metagenome | biome: human gut; feature: human-associated habitat; material: faeces | place: China | collected 2012 ...
TTATCTAATAATTTGATAAAAAATAAAGCCAGTATAAGTGATGAATTTCTAAAAGCATTGCGAAAAGATAAAAGTGCTTTAAGCACAAAAATCTTTGATAGTACCTTTAGGGATGATTTATTTAGTTCATCTGCCAGTGCAGGAGTTCAAGATGCAATATGCGGAATGTTTGGCACTAAACGCACAAAAATGAAATGGCAACATAAAGATAGCAATTATAACCGCATATATTCTTCTTTTAAACAATTAAAAATAGAAAAAGATGTACAAAAGGTATACATAAACTTAGGTTATGATGCAAGTAATCAAGCAAAAGTAAAGTCTATTGTAAGAGATTATGAAACAGCATCCGAAACGTGGGCTAATATAATGAGCGCAGAAACCTGCGGAGGCTTGGAGCTTGAATATGTAAAAGAATATCTTCCCAATAGTTATAGTAGCTTTTTGAATATTATGAAGGAGTTGAAATAGTATGAGTGTACACGAAAATCTTGAATATCAGAACAGTACCGAAAATGCCATAAAAAAATATGAAAGAGTTTTCGGTGAAGGCTCTTTTCCTGATTTCTATTTTGAATATGAATTTGACAGAGCAACATTTGAAAACAAAATTGTTGAAGCCATAAACAAGTGTTTGGAAAACGATAAAGATGTTTATGAAATGAAAATAGTTCCATTAACTACACTTGAAACCAGCTACTAATTAAAAAAACCGCTCCCACAGAGTGAGGGCGGTATTTTTATACCCATTTTTAGGAGGTGAGAATATGAAGGTTAGAGTAATCAGACAGTTCAACGACAAGACCGAGGGGTTTATTAACAGACCGATTAATGAAGTTTTTGAATGCTCCGAGCAGAGAGCAAAGGAACTCATTGACGGCGGTTTTGCAGAAGAGGTCAAGCCTGACGCTCCCAAAAAGCCGAGAGCAAAAACAGTTAAAACAGAAAAAGCAGATTAAGCGCCCTTGCATTTGATTGCATAGGTGCTTTTATTTTACCCTGCCGTAGGTTACAACGGCTGAATTTCTACCGCAGGCAAAGCGGAATACAAGCTATGCAGAAAGGATTTACTATGAAGAATATACACACACTTCTCTCCGAAATCGGCTTTACAGTTCCCGAAGATAAAAAGGCTGACTTTGAAAAAGCCTTTGCGGATAATTACAAAACTGTATCAGAGGTTGAAAAGCTCCGCACATCAAGGGACAACTACAAGTCACAGCTCGAAACTGCACAGACTGCACTCAAAAAGTTTGAGGGTGTAAATGTGGACGAGCTCAAGGGCGAAATCAAAAAGCTCAACGGCGAACTTGAAACAAAGGAAAACGAGTATCAGATAAAAATCGCCGATATGGAGTTTAACTCTGTTCTTGACACCGCTGTTTCAAAGAGCGGTGCGAAAAATGCAAAGGCTGTCAAGGCTCTGCTTGACCTTGAAAACCTGAAAACATCTAAAAATCAGGCAGATGACATCAAAAAGGCTCTCGAACAGGTTAAGTCCGAAAACGGCTATATGTTCGGTTCTGACGAGCCTTTTCAGAATCCTGTCGGTGCAACCGATACAGGTAACGGCGGTACAGGCTCAAATCCGCTTGTGTCAATGCGTGCGGCTATGGGACTTTCTGCCGAAAAGAAATAATTTTATTAAATCTATGAGGTGATTTTATTATGGCAAACACAATTGCACTTTTTAAACAGTACACAGCGTTGCTTGATGAGGTCTATAAGCAGTCTGCACTCACAAGCAAAATTGACGGTGCGTCAGACCTTGCAACACAGGGCGCTAACGCAAACGAGCTTATCATTCCGATGCTCACAATGGACGGTCTTGCAGACTACTCACGCAACAGCGGTTATGTTGACGGCGATGTTGAGCTTACGAACGAAACCGTGAAATGTAACTTTGACCGTGGCAGAATGTTCACGGTTGACACAATGGATAATGCAGAAACGGCAGGCATTGCATTCGGCAGACTTTCGGGCGAGTTTATCCGCACAAAGGTTGTTCCCGAACTTGACGCTTTCCGCTTTGCAAAGTATGCCGGTACAAGCGGTATTTCTTCCGTGAGTGCAACTCTCACAACAGGCGAAGAGGTTGTAAAGGCTCTCCGCACAGCCTCAACAAAAATGGATGAGGACGAAGTTCCTTTCGAGAACAGACACCTTTTCATTACATCACCGCTTTACGGTCTTGTGCAGGACCTTGACACAACAAAGTCAAGGGAGGTTCTCAGCCGTTTTGCAGATACCACACTTGTTCCTCAGTCAAGATTCTATACAGCAATTGAACAGCTTGACGGCACATCCTCAAGCAAGGAAAAGGGCGGTTACAAAAAGGCGACTTCGGGCAAGAATATCAACTTTATGATTATTCACGGCTCTGCTCCGATTCAGTTCACAAAGCACCTTGACACAAAGGTTATTGAGCCGTCAGTTAATCAGAGTTCTGACGGTTGGAAGTTTGGTTATCGTATGGTCGGTATTGCCGATGTTTACGAGAATAAAAAGGCAGGTATCTACTGCCATTCAGCCGTAGAGGCTTAAAGGAGTGTTACTATGACCGCTTATGCCGATGAAGGCTATTACATCTCTGAATATCTCTGTGGCAGAAAGGCGGTCATTGTTTCCGCCTTTGATTATTATGCACGTTCTGCAACCCTGCTCATTAAGGCATACACAGGCGAAAATGTTGACGGGAACAATATTCCCGAAAGCGTAAAACTCTGCTGTTGTGAGCTTGCAGAGCTTGTATATAACGATGAAAAGCAGTCCGCAAATTCAGGAATTTCATCTGCAAGCGTCGGTGATGAATCCGTAAGCTATGTGTCCGAAGAAGAGCGTAAAACCGCCCATAAAAAGGCTGTCAGACACACAATTTACAAGTATCTTGCCGACACCGATTTGCTGTACAGAGGTGGTCGCAGATGATTATTACCCCTGAAAGCTCCTGTACAATTTACAGATTCAACGGCTCAGGCTATGACCGATATTTCATTCCCGAATGTCATTGGCAGGAGAATAAGACTCGCAATGTGCTTAAAAGCGGAATGCAGAACGCTGACAGCGTGACGGTGTATATTCCGATTGAATCCGCAGGACTTTTGCCCGACTTTTTAAAGCCGAGCGAAAACCTTTTTGCAGGTCAGCTATGCACTCCTCAGAACAGTGCACAGGACATTATTATCAAGGGTGAGTGTAATTTTACCTTTGATAATTCAAGCCCTCAGAGCGTGTCACAAAGCCTTAAAACGCTAAAGCAAAAACACAGGTGCTATGCGGTTATGTCGATTGATGAAAAGCTCTACGGCGTAACCGATTTACAGCACATCAAAATTTCGGCGAGGTGATTGTATGAAGATTGTTCAACCGCCCGATTTTGTCATCAGGTCAAAAAACGGAACGGCAGGTTTCCTTTGGGATAAAAAGTTTGCAGTCCGCAAAAATGGCGATGTATTAAAGGTGCAAAAGTATGTTGACAGCACGGTTTTACGATTAATGAAACCCTATACACCGTTCAGAAACGGTGTGCTTGAAAAGTCGGCAACCCTCTCAACGGTTATAGGCTCGGGCGAAATTCATCAGAACACACCGTATGCGAGGTATCTCTACTACGGCAAGGTTTACGGTCCTAATATCCCGATTAAGAAAAACGGTGTTATTGTGGGTTATTTCAGCCCTAAAGGACAGAAGAAACACCCCACAGGTAAAATGCTTGTTTATTCTCGGGCAAAGCACCCTCTTGCCGGCAAGATGTGGTTTGAACGAATGAAAGCCGACCGTAAAAAAGAGATTTTACAGGGTGCTGCAAAAGTGGCAGGAGGCACGGCAGAATGAACATAATTGAACTTATGCAGAGCATTGTGATGAGCTTTCCAAAGCTGAACGATGTCCTGCACATTGACTACACAACCCCTGACACCGACAGCTACGGCTTATCTCCGACAGGCGACACACTGATTAAATCCGATGTTCTCGGCAATCAGGAGCGACAGCACACATTCATCTTGTACGCTGTTTATCAGTCGGTTAATGACTATGACCGACTTGCCAACAGCGGACTTATTAACGAGTTACAGCTGTGGCTTGAAAAACAGGCAAAGGGGCAAACGCTGACCGTAACGGTTGGCGACAATGAGCTTGCAGGTACGCTCACAAAAATAACCTGTTCAAACGGTATGCTTTATGACATCCCCGACAGCAATTTAATCGGTAATGTAATGTATCAGTTACAGATTACCGCAGATTACAAAATCGAAAGTGAGGAATTTTAATTATGGCAACAACACCCGATATCGGTAAACTTAAAAGAAGCTACCTAATGCACTTTATTGACGCAAGTTTTGGTGGCGAAACCCCTAAGTGGTTTTTGATTGGTCGTGACATCGAGGATATGTCCGTTGAACTCAACCCCGACACAGAAACAGTCAAGAACATTCTTGATGAAACCGTTGTAAACGATAACGGCTATGAACCGTCAATTGACGCAGACACTTATTACGCAAACACAGGCGATGCAATCTATGAAAAGATTAAGGATATTGCAATGAACCGCCTTACAGGTGATGACTGCAAGACTGCAATTCTTGAAGTCCTTGTTGATAAGAAGACAGGTCCTTATGACGCTTGGACTGAAACCTGTATCGTAAAGCCACAGTCCTACGGCGGTGCTCAGGGCGGTGTTAACATTCCGTTCAACATCGCATTTAACGGCGACAGACAGCAGGGTACGGCTACAATTGAGAAGAAAGTGCCGACCTTTACCGCAACGGTTTAATCTTTGGGGAGGGATTGATTTATGCAGAAACTTGTTTTTGACAGAGGTTACAAGGAGTATCAGATTGGCGATGATGAAAACGCAGTAATCCGTATCAATACCGCGGATGTGGGCATTCTTGCAAGGCTCAACGAGGCAGTCAAGAATATTGAGCAGATTCAGAAGAAGTATGAAAACGCTGAAAAAGCTGAAAACACAGACGCAATTCAGCTTATCACCGAGTGCGACAAGGACATCAGAGAACAGATTAACTACATTTTCGGTTCGGATGTCTGCACGGTTGCCTTTGGTGAAATTAACTGTCTTTCACTTGTGGGCGGTAAGCCGATTTTTGAAAACTTCCTTGAAGTGCTTATTCCTGCTATGCAGGCTGATTTTGAATCGGCACAGAAAATTTCCGATGAGAAAGTCGGCAAATACACTTCACAGGTGAAAAAGTGATTGAATTACTGCCGAAAAGCCTTGAGGTTGACGGCAGAAACTACGAAATCAATTCCGACTTCCGTGTTGCTCTGCTGATTTTCAAAGCCTATGCAGACGATGATCTGAACGATTTTGAAAAATGCCGAGTGTGTGTCGAGTGCCTTTACAAGGAAATTCCCGAAAATTACCAAAAGGCACTTGACAAGGCCACTTGGTATCTTGACGGCGGAGATATTCCGCAGGGCAAACAGCTCCCCGTTCGTGTGCTTGATTGGGAACAGGACGGACATATAATCTTCCCTGCTCTCAATAAGGTTGCAGGAGCGGAAACACGCACAGTCGATTATATGCACTGGTGGACTTTTCTCGGCTTGTTCAATGAAGTGGGCGACGGCTTGTTTACACAAGTGATTTCAATACGCACCAAAAAGGCAAAGCATAAGAAGCTCGACAAAACCGAACGGGATTTTTACAGCGAACATAAAGAACTTATCGACCTAAAGCCCAAACTCACAGCAGAAGATAAAGAAGAACTTGACTTCATAAATTCGCTCGTGTAGTGTAGTATTGTATCACATATTGTTGACATTCTCTAAATGTTAGTGTATGATTAAATAAAAACTATATTGTTTTAACATTTAGGAGGATGAATGATGAAAAGTAAATTTTATGAAGTTATGGCTTGGATTATCGGTATCGTCGGAATTATCGGTAGTATTGTTGCAGGTTTTCAGTTCCCGACTTCCACATACAATTCTGTTACAGAAGAATTCACAACAGGCTTTAATATGGGAATGACTGTAATTTGTCTGATTTCCGTTGCGATTCTCTGTATGATTTTTGCTGGTATTTCCTGTATTCTCAAAAAGCTTGAATTTCTTTGCGGTGAACAGGAAACAGAGGAAAGCGATGAAAACAATAGCGGAAGTACCAATTCGCCCGATAAATGGGAATGCCCAAACTGCCATTGTATGAACTCATATAGCAATGTTGCGGAATGTCCCAATTGCCATTGGAAAGCGTAATTGAGGTGCGGTATGAAAAAACTCATAGCGTTAGCATTAACCGCAGTTTTTGCAGTATCGCTTGTTGGCTGCGGTACAACAGCGGAAAGCAGTTCAAACACCGATATAAAGGCTGAAACTTCCGAAATGGTAACAACTGAGGTGGCTAAGTACAGTAATGTTGCAATCAATTCAGCAAAAAAAGCCATTCAATATATGCAGAGTTATGTTGACGGAACACTTACTGCCGAAGAAGCAGAAGCAAAGCTCGACGAGATTGAAAATGACCTCGGTGATTATATTCTGAAGAATGAAAATCTTCCGACAACTGATAATGACCGTTGGATTAGCGGTGAGATAGATTTGGCTAAATATTCTCTTGGCACTGATAAAGTCGCAAGTGTTACAGAGCATATGGATGAGCTGAAATCAATGATTGAATAAAACGAAAAAGCCACTCCAAACGGGGTGGCTGTTCTTTTGCAAAATTTTTAAGCGTACATCATAACGGTGTGCGCTGTTTTTATGCCCATTTTTAAATGAAAGGATGTGAAAATATGGCGGTTGACGGTTATCTGAATTTTGACACGAAACTTGATACATCGGGTTTTAACGGCGGTTTGGCACAGGTTAATACTACTGTTACCAAATCAATCGAAAGGGTAAAAAATCAGCTTAAGACCTTTGCAAAGACTGCCGCTGTTGCTTTCAGCACTTATGCAATTACAAATTTCGGCAAAGAGTGCATTGAGCTTGGTTCTGACCTTGCGGAGGTGCAGAATGTTGTTGATGTTACTTTTCCGGCAATGACCAAACAGGTTGACAAGTGGGCAAAAAGTGCAGCTAATTCTTTTGGTTTGTCCGAAACAATGGCAAAGCGGTATGTCGGTACTTTCGGCTCAATGGCTGAGGCTTTCGGTTTTACAGAGAAAGAAGCCTATGATATGTCAACTACGCTGACAGGACTTGCAGGCGATGTCGCTTCATTCTACAACATCAGACAGGACGAAGCCTATACAAAACTTAAATCAGTATTTTCGGGTGAAACCGAAACTTTAAAAGATTTGGGTATTGTAATGACGCAGACCGCACTTGATAGCTATGCTCTTGCAAACGGTTACGGTAAGACTACAGCCAAAATGACTGAAGCCGAAAAAGTAACATTGCGTTACAAGTTTGTGCAAGACCAGCTTGCCAATGCGACGGGTGACTTTGCCCGAACGCAGGACAGTTGGGCGAATCAGACAAGAATTTTACAGCTCCGACTTGACAGCCTGAAAGCAACGCTCGGTCAGGGACTTATCAATGTGTTTTCTCCGCTGTTGAAAAATCTTAATTCCTTTATCAAAAAATTAGATGTTGCAACGGAAAAATTCAAAAGCTTTACGGAACAGGTTTTCGGCTATTCATCTGCAACCGACAATTCCGCAAATTCCGCAAGCTCTGAAATGACAGACCTCGCCGATGAAACAAAGAGTGCAAACTCTGCACTTGCCACAACATCGAAAAAGACAAAGGAAATTAAAGACAATCTTCAAGGATTTGACAGGCTCAATGTGATGAGCCTTGAAAACAGTTCATCAGATGACAGCACAGCAGTAAACAGCCCCACAAAGAAATCTTCTAAAGCCGCAGTTAACGCACTTGATACTGCCGCAACAGCGATTGAAAAGCGTACAAACAAGGTTTTTGACAGCATTAAAAGAGCCTTGAATAATCTGAAAAATGCTTTTGTTTCAATCGGCGAATCGTGGAAGAGAGTGTGGAAAAACGGCACAGGCGAAAGGATTATCGGTAACATCAAACAGCTTTTGAAAAATGTTTTTGATATCATCGGTGATATTTCGGGAGCGTTTACAAAGGCTTGGAATAAGGCAGGACTTGGTGACGAGGTTGTGCAATCCATTATCGACAAATGGAACAGCTTGCTTGAACTTGTAAACACGATTGCAGAGGATTTTCGCAAAGTTTGGAATAACGGCACTGGTGTGAGAATTTGGACTAATATTCTGAATATTATCAAAAACTGCAACAACTACACCAAAACTCTGCGGACTAAAATCAAACAGGCTTGGGACAAAAATGAATCGGGCAAAAAGATTTGGGAAGCAATCCTTGGCATTGTTGAAGATATCACAGGCTTTTTGAGCGATATGTCAGAGATTCGCCTTGAATGGCTTGAAAGTCTTGATTTGTCACCGCTTGTATCAGCTGTTGCCGACCTCGGACAGGCATTCAGAGATTTGCTCAAAGCCTGCGGAGATAAGCTGAAACAGGCATACAAGAATATTCTTCTCCCACTTGCAAAATGGACAATTGAAGAAGCAGTTCCGAAACTTGTAGAAGCCCTTGCAGGAGCGTTAGAGCTTTTGGGTAAAATGGTAGGTTCAATAAGTGCAGACGCTTTGCAGGCGCTTGCAGGAGCATTAGTCAGTTTCGGCACAGCTCTTGTGATTTTTAAAACTGCACAAGCTATTGCAAAAGGCATAGACAGGATAAAAAACGCAATAGACGGTATGGTTACTGTTTTTAGCACGCACCCTGTCCTTGCTGTCGTAGGCGGTGTTGCAAGTGCGCTGACAGGTCTTGTGACTGCTATTAAACTTGCTAATGACGAAGAACTTGAAAAGCTCGGATTTAAACAGGCAACAGAAGAAATGCAGGGTTATGTTGATGCAGTTAATCAATGCAAAGAAGATGTCAACACTTTATGCGACGAAATCAAAGAATCGCTTGATAATACTTCCACGGATATGGGAGTTATTGACAATTACAAAGAGCGTCTTGATGAACTCTTGCAAAAGGCTAATCTCACGCCTGAGGAACAGGCAGAGCTTGAAACTATCGGCGAGTATTTTTCTGACAAGTACCCTGAATTTGAAAAAGCTTGGGATAAGTATATATTAAAAGATGATAAAGGCAAAATTCGTATAAACGGTAATACCGATGAAATCATAACAAAACTTGACGAACTTATTTTGAAGTACAAGCAGGTTGCAAGTTCAAGTGCAATTTCTGACCTTATGGAAGAAAATTCAAAGGCGATGATTAAATCAAACAAGAGCGTAAGTGATGCGGCTGTTAAGTACAAACAAGCGCAACAGGCTCTTGATGAATTTAAGGAAAAATGGAACTATGATAATCTCAATTTAGATGTTCCTGATTTTTGGACATTACAGAGTGTTGACCGAAAAGCAAACACCTCTTACGGAAAGTTGAAAGATGAATACGAAGAACTGAAAAGCAAACTCGACGAAGCAAGTTTAGGTTACGATGAAACCTGTGAAAAGGCGGCACAGCTTGAGCTTAACAGTTCAGACCTTGCGCGAATGCAGGCAGTTGTAAACGGTAATTACAGTGATGCCTCTGCGGTTCTTATGGCTTACAATGCAGGCCTTATCAGCACCGAACAGGTTCAAAAATCTCAATGGAAGTCTTTGGATAATCTTACACAAGCTGCCAAGGATTCAGGCAAAAATATGGTTTTTGGCATGTCTACAGGTGTCAAGGAATATATCGGAGATGTTAGAAAAAAAGGTCTTGAAACAGCCTCTACATATCTTGACGCTCTTAACGGCAAAGACGGTGTGGACTGTCATTCACCGTCAAAGAAAACATACAAAACAGGTGTATATGTTATGCAAGGATTGATTAATGGTATTAATTCTATGAAACTTCACCTTATGGTATGTATGGACAGCTTGGGAAATGTGTTTACAAATTCTTTTAATTCGATTTTGGGCAAAACGGAAGGCTTTATCAACAATTTTGTTAGTCCGTTCAACAGTCTCGGCAGTGCTATTTCAGGCGGAATGAGTACAGCGGCAAAGATTGCTTATGAAGCATTAGGAAGTGTAAACGGCAATGTCGGACTGCCTAATATTACGGTTCCCCGACTTGCCACAGGTACGGTTGTTCCGGCAAATTACGGTGAATTTCTTGCCGTACTCGGTGATAACAAGCGTGAGGCTGAGGTTGTTTCGCCGATTTCAACTATCAAACAGGCACTTATTGAGGCTATGGCAGAGATGGGCTCAACAGGTGACAGCTGTGACATTAACCTTACTGTAAATCTTGACGGCGAAGTGATTTTTAACAACATTGTAAAACGCAACAACGCAGTCAAAAAGCGTCACGGTGTCGGTGCATTAGGTTAGGAGATGATGACATGGCAAATTTTAAAGGCTATTTAATAAGGTTCCCTAAGAGTGGTAAGCTGTTTCCGCACGAGCTTATTGCAAAGGATAACTACAACGGAACTCCGCTCCAGAGAACCGAAATTAAGGCATACCGTGACAGCAACAACCTTCTGCACCGCACAACTTCGCCGAATTACAAGTCGAAAATTGAGTTCACAACCGTTGATAAACTCACCCTTGCACAAATGCAGTCGATTAGAAGTGCTTTGAATAGTTCGTGGGATAACTCTCAACAGCGTAAAATCCGTGTCGAGTATTGGGACGATGAACTTCTTGCATATCGCACAATGACCGCCTATATGCCCGACATCACCTATCAGGTCAAGAAAATCACCAAAAACAACATCATATACAATGCCGTGACTTTCACTTTTATTGAGTATTAAGGGGGTGACAGATTGCTATCCGTTTCAAGTACGCATAAGCAGAAAATTATTAACGAGCTGATTTCAAACAAGCTCGAAATCTTTTCATCCGACAGCAAGTTTGATGTCATCACCGAAACCAACATTGAAAGCGAAAGTATGAGCCTTAAACAGTCGATTTGTGACGAAAACAAATTAAAGTTCGGCGGTTGCATTGCTTCCGAATTTAAAATCGGATTGCTGAACACCGTTGACAGAACTTTTGATGTTTCAAAACTTGTCGGTTGTTGGATTTTAGTTAAGCTGACACAAACTTTTCCGTCAGGCTCTCCGATACTGCCGAGCAGTTCATTATATCCAAGCGACACTCTCTATCCGGGCGAAGCCGTGACAACAAAGTCGTGGTGCATTTTTAACGGTATGATTGACAAAGCCGAGGTCAATAAAACGGATCAGAACAAAATCAGCATAACCGCCTATGATGTGATTTCACAGCTTTATGAAACTGACTGCACAAACTATCTGCAAAAGCTCTGGAATAACAATTCTGACGGCATTTCGGTCTATGCACTGTTGGCAATGGTTTCTGAAGAATTTACTAACTTATGCGGTATGCCTGACGCCAGTTTTTTATCCGACCGTTTACTTAACGAGGTTATCAACAAGGTTGAGAATTTGACTGTTAAGAATATGAATTTTTTTAACAAAGTATGGCTTAATGATTCCGAAAAGGTTAATTACGGTCAATTGCTTAATTATACAGCGGAAATGCTCGGTGTGTTTGCTTTTGTTAAACCCGATAACCGAAAAGGCGGTAACATTGTTTTTGTCAACCTTGAAACCGATACAACAAAAGCAGAAAAATATGACTTTTACGAGGCATTCAACGCTGACGAAAAATCAAGCGGTACATACGGGACTGTTGACTTTGCAATCGGAGGTTCTACACGAACCGCAAAGGTGCGTAGCTACAAGTTTTTAAGCGGTAAAACCTATGATATGACAGATAACATTCTTGTATGGCAGGAAAACGATAACGCAGGCGGTGCGTGGATACATAAGTTTGAAAATCTGTTTTCAGGCGATACGGGCAAGCGTCTGCACCATAAAATTTATAAGCCTATCGAGGCAACCCTTGACGGCAGATTGTGGGTTGAGCCGGGCGATATGGTGCAAATCAAATACTATGTTACTGACGCTGACGGCAACTATGCCTATAACGCTGACGGCACTCCGCAAACCGCAACCGTGACATCATATGTGTTATCGAGAGAGCTTACGGGCATACAGGCACTCACAGACAAAATCACAGCGAAAGGAGAATAAAAATTGAACAAATACACACGAATGAACTGGGAAAACACTCCCTCGACAGCAACTCCGCTGACTGCCGACAACCTCAACCATATGGATGATGGAATTGAACAGGCTACAAACGGAGCAATTGCACTTGAAACCGAAATAGCCACGGCAAGAGGCAGCCATAATTCGCTTGGAACAAGGCTTGACGGGATTGATTCGTCTGTGTCAAATAAAGCTGACCAAAGCACGGTCAGTCAGTTATCGGCACGAATGCAGACGGCAGAGAAAGCCCTTACAGGCAAGGCTAACGCAACAGATGTAGCCAATGCACTTAAATCAAAAGAAGACAATTTAAACAAAGTAAGCTCCAAAACTGACATTACTGATAGCAGCGCTAATTATCCGAGCATTAAATACCTTGACGATTATTATTACGACGCAAACGAAGCCTACTCATCAGAAGAAACGGACAAGTTTCTTGCGACTAAATACG
>ERZ773146.2463-NODE-2463-length-12541-cov-59.935688_pt1 | contig 12541 bp, 10 predicted proteins | sample MGYA00580847_ERZ773146 | MGnify/ENA primary metagenome ERZ773146 (study PRJEB29015, sample SAMEA2737830) | human gut metagenome | biome: human gut; feature: human-associated habitat; material: faeces | place: China | collected 2012 ...
CGCCACCAGGACTGACAACATTATCACGGCCACCTGCTCCGACTGGGGCTGCTACGGTTTGATGGCCGCGCTGGCGTATCTCAAAAAAGATATGGAGATCCTGCACCACGAGGACATGGAGTCCGAGGTCATGCGGGTGGCGGCACGCAACGGGTTTATTGATATGACGGGCTCACTGCTGCCGGGCATTGACGGATTCAGCACGCGCATGAACGTCAGCATCGTCAGTCTGATGCGCCAGTGCACGGCCTACGCGGTACGGTACTCCCACAAGTCGGATCACTGGTTCGGCCCTGTGTTGGCAAAGCACTTCTTTGACTGACTATTTTTGACTGACTATTATAGAAGAAAGGGGGCAGCGGTCATGCTGCCGTTTACGGTACACCCGGTTGGGGACTGCGCCCTGCTGGCGGGATTCACCCAGCGCATTGCACCGGAGATCGGCGCGGCGGTGGCGGAACTGAACAGCCGCGTTTTGGCGGCCAAGCTGCCCGGCGTGACCGAGACAGTGCCCGCTTTTGCGTCGCTGCTGGTGGTGTATGATCCGCTTGTGACCGACTATGACACGCTGGCGGCAGCCCTGCAAGGGCTGAGTGACGCTGACGGCGCGGACACCGCGGCGGGGGAGGGGAGGCTGGTCACGATCCCCGTATGCTACGGCGGCGATTTCGGCCCCGACCTGCCCTTTGTGGCAAAGCACGCGGGGCTGACCGAAGCAGAAGTCATCGCGCTGCACACCGGGCGGGAATACCGTATTTATATGCTGGGATTCCTGCCGGGGTTCCCGTACCTGGGCGGGCTGGACGAACGATTGTTTACCCCGCGGCTGAATACACCGCGCACGGCCATCCCGGCCGGGGCGGTGGGCATCGGCGGCGAACAGACCGGCATTTACCCCATTGCCAGCCCGGGCGGCTGGCAGCTCATTGGCCGCACGCCGCGCAAACTGTTTGACCCGGAATCGGGCGCACTGCCCTACACGGCGGGGGACCGCATAAAATTTGAACCCATCACCGCGGCGGAATTTGCAGCCCTGGCAGCAAAGGAGGGCACGGCATGAGCATCACCGTACTGGACCCCGGCCCGCTTACAACTGTGCAGGATGCGGGCCGCGTGGGCTATGCTGCCCAGGGCTACCGCAGCTGCGGCGCAGCGGACGGATACGCCTACCGTCTGGGCAATGTGCTGGTCGGCAACGACCCGGGTGCAGCCGTGCTGGAATGCACCCTGCGCGGCGCGGCCCTGCGGTTTGAAACGGACACCGTCTTTGCTCTGACGGGGGCCGAAAGCCCTGCTGCGCTGGACAGTACGCCCGTACCCTATTACGCACCGCTGCTTGCCAAAGCAGGCAGTGTGCTGCAGATGGGGGCGGCAAAAACAGGGCTGCGCAGCTATCTGGCCGTGGGCGGCGGCATTGCCACCCCGCCCGTGCTGGGCAGCCGCGCCACCGATGTAAAATGCGGCATCGGCGGCCTGGAGGGCCGCAAGCTGACCGCGGGCGATACCCTGCCCATAGGCTCATGTGATACCGCCGCGCTGTGGCAGGCCATCACTGCCAAACGGCTGGACCGTCCCTTGCGGGACAAGACTGTGTGCGGCGGGCTGCACCCCATGCGCGTGCAGGGGACGCAGATGCTGCCGCTGCTGCGTGCCGTGCCAGGCCCGCAGGACGCCGCCTTTACCGTGCAGGGCCGGCAGGATTTTATCCACGGTATCTATACCCTGACGCCGGACTGTGACCGTATGGCCTGCAAGCTGGCGGGCACGCCGCTGCAAATGCGCCGCGGCGCGGATATTCTCTCCGACGGTATTGTGCCCGGGTCGGTGCAGGTCTCCGCCGACGGGCAGCCCATTGTCATGCTGGCCGACCACCAGACCACGGGCGGCTATGCCAAAATTGCCACGGTGATTTCTGCCGACTTACCCGCGCTGGCGCAGCTCCGCCCCGGGCAGCGGGTATGCTTTACCTTTGTGACGCCGTCCCGGGCCGTGCAGGCTGCCCGGCAGCAGGCGGCCCTGTGGCAGCGGGTAAGAGATCGCTTGTAAAAGAAGGTGCACGTTATGAACTATTCCGCATTTCCCCCGGCTGAGATTCGGGCGCTGATCCGCGCGGGCAAGCTGGATGCCCCGACCACAGGCTGCTGCGACGGCTACGCCCAGGGTAATCTGGTGGTGCTTCCCAAGGCACTGGCGTGGGATTTCCTGCTGTTCTGCCAGCGCAACCCCAAGGCCTGCCCGCTGCTGGAAGTGGCCGATGCCGGGGAGCGCAGCTTCTCCCAATTTGCCCCGGGCAGCGATATTGCGCAGGACATCCCGCGCTACCGCATCTACCGAAACGGCGGATTGACCGAAGAAACCACCGATGTAGTGCGCTATTTTGAGGAACGGTCCGATTTGGTCAGCTTCCTCATCGGGTGTAGCTTCTCCTTTGAGTCGGCGCTGCTGGACGCGGACATCCCGGTGCGCCAGATCGAGGAAGGCGTCAATGTACCGATGTACAACACCAACATTCCCTGCACGCCCGCGGGGGTGTTCAGCGGAAATATGGTCGTCAGTATGCGTCCGATTCCCCACGCGCAGGTGCCTGCGGCGGTGGCCATCACGGCGGGCATGCCCCGCGTGCACGGTGCGCCGGTGCAGATCGGCACGCCGGAGGCCATCGGCATCACTGATCTGGCCCACCCTGATTACGGCGATGCCGTGACGATTCGTCCGGGCGAAACACCGGTTTTCTGGCCCTGCGGGGTCACGCCACAGGCCGTGGTCATGCACTCGAAGCCGGAGTTCTGCATCACGCATGCGCCGGGGTATATGTTTGTGACCGACGTAAAAAACACACTGCTGAAATACTAAGGGGGATGTTGCAATGCCGTCCATTGATTTAAACTGCGACCTGGGCGAGAGCTTCGGCGCGTACACCATCGGCATGGATGCCGAAATTTTGCCCTATGTGACCAGCGCGAACATTGCCTGCGGGTTCCACGCGGGCGATCCGTCCGTAATGCAAAAGAGCGTTCTGCTGTGCAAAAAGTACGGCGTACAGGTGGGTGCACACCCGGGACTGCCGGATTTGCAGGGCTTTGGCCGCCGCAGAATGGCAATTTCCCCCGCCGAAGCCGAGGCCGACGTGATGTACCAGATCGGTGCGCTGAAGGCATTCTGCGACGCGGCGGGCGTACCGCTGCACCACGTCAAACCTCACGGCGCGCTGTACAACATGGCCGCCAGGGATCCGGTGCTGGCGGCGGCCATCTGCCGCGCTGTGCAGGCTGCAGCTCCCGGTGCTGTGCTGCTGGCGCTCTCCGGCAGCGAGATGGTCAAGGCCGCAAACGCCATCGGACTGCCCGTTGCCAGCGAGGTATTTGCAGATCGCGGCTACCAGGCCGACGGCAGCCTTGTGCCACGCGGCGCTCCCGGCGCAATGATCGAGGACGAGGATACCGCCATTGCGCGGGTCTTGCAGATGGCGGCGCAGGGTACCGTACAGGCCGACGACGGCAGCACCGTAACCCTGCAGGCCGATTCCGTCTGCGTCCACGGCGACGGCCCCAAAGCCCTCGCCTTCGTGCAAAAAATCTCCGCCGCCCTCCTTGCCGCAGGGACAGCAGTTGCAGCATTTTGATTGTAGGCAGAAAGCAAGATGGGGAATGAACCTATCGGAAGAAGGTAAAGCAGCGCTAAGCGGCAGGAACTTTTTGTCAATAAAAATACCGTTGTATCGTGTGATACAACGGTTGAATAATTTGAATGCAGCCTTTATGTGTTTAGGCAGCGGACCCCGCACGGAGGACGAGCCGACACCATAGCACGAAGGCTGTTTTCATTCCGGCAAACGTCCGTACAGTTCCATTTCACTGTGCAGCTTTTTGGCCAGCCGCGTGTTAAAGACACCGGGTTCGGCACGCCAGCACCAGTTGCCGCCCAGAGTGGACGGCGTGTTCATGCGGGATTCATGCCCAAGGCCCAGCAGATCCTGTGCCTGCACGACAGCCAGATCGGCAGCGCTGGACCAGATGCCACGCATCATGCCCCAGTGATAGCCCTCTTTCTTCGTCAGATTCAGGTAACGCACAGCGCACGCCACGTCCTCAGGGGCGGCGGTTTCCATCCAGCCGTTCACAGGCTCGTTGTCGTGGGTGCCTACATAGGCAATGCAGTTCTTGGGGTAACTATGGGGGCGGTAATCGCCACCGTCACGGCTGTCAAAGGCAAACTCCAACACTTTCATGCCGGGATAGCCGCATTGCTTCAGCAGGGCAGTGACATCTTCCGTCAGGAATCCCAAATCCTCGGCGATGATGCGCGGGCTGCCCAGCTTTTTCTTTATGGCAGCAAACAGCGCATAGCCGGGACCTTCGCGCCAGCGGCCGTTCCGGGCGGTTGCTTCCCCGTAGGGGATAGCATAATAGCCCGCAAATCCGCGGAAGTGGTCAATGCGAACCACATCATAGATACTGCACATGTGTTTGATGCGCCGCACCCACCATGCGTAGCCGGTCTTGGCCATGGAGTCCCAGTCGAACAGCGGGTTGCCCCACAGCTGGCCTGTGGCGGAGAAGCCGTCCGGCGGGCAGCCTGCCACCTCGGTGGGCAGCAGGTTCTCGTCGAGCTGGAACTCCTGCGGGCAGCTCCACACATCGACGCTGTCCAGCGCCACATAGATGGGAAGGTCGCCGATGATGCGGATTTCCTGCTGGTTGGCGTAGTGCTTCAGCGCCTGCCACTGACTGTAGAACATAAACTGTACAGCCTGCCAGAACGCCACATCGTCGGCGTACTGCTGCCGGGCTGCTGCCAGGGCAGCGGGCTCACGGCGCCGCAGCGGTTCTTCCCATTCCAGCCAGCAGACTCCGTTGTGGGCGTCCTTCAGCGCCATGAACAGCGCGTAGTCGGGCAGCCAGAAGTCGTTTTCCTTCACAAAGCGGCGGTAGTCGGCACCGGGCTTTGCCAGCAGACGTTTGGCTGCACAGCGCAGCACTGCGTAGCGCTTTTCGTACATGACGCCGTAGTTGATGCAGTCGGGGGTGCATTCCCAGTCGATGGACGCATATTCCTCCGGCAGCAGCAGTCCCTGCTTTGCCAGATCGTCCAGATCGATAAAATACGGGTTGCCCGCAAAGGTCGAGAACGACTGATAGGGACTGTCGCCGTAGCTGGTGGGGCAGACAGGCAGAATCTGCCAGTATGCCTGCCCGGACTTGACTAAAAAGTCCACAAAGCTGCGCGCGGCTGCACCCATGGTACCAATACCGTAAGGCGAGGGCAGACTTGAAATGGGCATTAGAATGCCGCTTGCTCTCATCAGAGAACCCCTCTTTCTTTTGATAGTAAGCAGCCGGGATGTCTTTCGTTCACAGTTCGCGCACGCTTTCTCCTTCGGTCAGATCGAAGGAGACGATCTCGTGCACGGCATTGCCGGGTTTTTGGATGTTGTGGAGCAGGATCCGCGCCGAACGCTGCGCCAATTGCCCCATATTCTGCCGGATGGTCGTCAGCCGGGGCACACTGTACTGTCCCAGCGCAATGCCGTCAAAACCTGTGACGGAAATATCCTGCGGCACACACAGCCCGTGATCCCGCAGCGCACGAATTGCGCCGAGCGCCATCAGGTCGGACATGGCAAACACTGCCGTAATGTCGGGACTGTGCTTTAAGAGATACTCCATTGCCTCATACCCGCTGGAAAGCGAGAACCGCGCATACGCATACTGCTTTTCCATGTCAAACGGCAGACCAAGGCGCAGCATAGCACCCTGACAGCCAGCCAGACGGGCGAGACTTGGACGGGAAAGATTGGGCTTGCCGCCGATGATTCCGATGCGGCGGTGCCCCTTTTTGTACAGATATTCGATCATCGTGTCCGATGCAGCCATATCGTCTACAGACACACTGGACAAATTGCGGATGCGCAGGGATGCCGCGCTGTTTGTCAGCAGCAGGCAGGGGATACCCAGTGTCTCCAACTCCGGCGTGAAGTATTCCGGATTTGAGCCGAGAAACAATATACCATGGGGTTTGCGCTCTGTGCAGATGCGCCGGGCCTGCGCAACCTCGTTGGCTTCCTCGTCAATATAGTAGACCGTCGCAACGTAGCCGCTTTCCTCAATGATCTGCTGCAGCGGTTCCAAAATGCCGGCAAACAGCATATTCTGGGTGCCTTTCACAATCAGTGCGATCCCATCGTTGGCCTGCTGCTTCAGATGCTTGGCGTTGGCGTTCGGTTCATAATTGTGGCGGTTTACGATTTCCAATATTTTTTGACGGGTTTCTGCACTGACGCCGGGGGCGTTATTTAAGGCTCGTGAGACGGTCCCGACCGCATAGCCGGACTCCCGCGCAATGTCTTTGATGGTCATTTGCCAATCCTCTTTCTTGAAGAAGTGTCAAATTTACCCCTTGACAGCACCGGCGACCACGCCATCGATAATATATTTCTGGCAGATCAGGTACAGCACGATAACAGGCAACACCGTAATCATGATGCAGGCCATCATGGGTGCCATCTCCACCTTGCCGTAGCTGCCGCGGAAATACTGGATCGCCATAGGAATCGTGCGGTAGGTCTTGATGTCCAGCACCAGCGTGGGCAGCAGATAGTCGTTCCAGACCCACATGGTTTCCAAAATGGCGGTAGAGATCATCGTCGGCTTCAAAATCGGGCAGACGACCTTGAAGAAAATCTGGATGGGATTGCAGCCGTCGATCATAGCGGCTTCTTCAATAGCAATCGGCATGGATTTTACAAAGCCGGTGAACATGAACACCGCAAGTCCCGCGCCGAAGCCCAGATAGATGATGCAGATGTTGTAGGGGTTATTCAGCTTTAAGGTATCAGCAGTTTTTGCCAGTGTGAACATGACCATCTGGAAGGGGACAATCATGCTGAATACGCACAGATAGTACATACCTTTGGACAAGGTGTTCTGCACACGGGTGATATACCATGCGCACATGGAGCAGCACAGCAAAATCAGTGCCACAGACGAAACCGTGATAACAAAACTATACCAGAAAGAGGACAAAAAGTCCATTTCCTGAATGCCATAAATGTAGTTTTTCAGGCCGACGAAGGTCTCGGCGTTCGGCAGCTCAAAGGCGTGGCTCGTCGTGATGGCGCGCTCGGTCTTGAGGGAGTTCATCAAAATCATGAACACCGGGTACAGCCAGGCGATGCACAGAATCGTGAACAGAACGGACAGTACCGCGTTGATGCGGCGGTCTTTTTTAGTAGCACCCATTATGCCTGCACCTCCTTAGAGCGGGTAAAATGCAGCTGGAGCAACGAAATAACGACCACAAACAGGAAGAAAACGACGGCCTTGGCCTGACCGATGCCCTTCCACTGGGGTCCGGAGCGTGCGTAGAACGTGTCGTAGATGTTGTAGGCCAGCATCATGGACTGCTTTGCAGGCTCACCGGCTGTCAGCGAGAGGTTCTGGTCGAACAGCTTGAAGGAGTTCGTCAGCGTCAGGAAGGTGCAGATCGTCACGCTGGGCATGACCATCGGGATTTTGATTTTGAACAAAATCTGGCTGCTTGTTGCACCGTCAATGCGTGCGGCCTCCACCAGATCCACTGGCACATTCTGCAAACCGGCAATATAGATGATCATCATGTAGCCGATCTGCTGCCAGCACATCAGGATGATCAAACCCCAGAAGCCGTAGGTGGCATTCAGCGCAAGCAGCGACTTACCCCAGGAGGACAGCAGGCCGTTGAGCAGGATCTGCCAGATATAGCCCAGCACGATGCCGCCGATCAGGTTCGGCAGGAAGAAGATGGTGCGGAAAGCGTTGGTGCCGTGCATACCGCGGGTGAGAAGCAGCGCGATGGCAAAAGCCAGCACGTTGATCAGCAGGGTGGACACGACGGTGAACGCCGCTGTGAACCAGAACGCATGGGTGAAGGTGTTATCCGACCAAATCATTGCGTAGTTGCTTAAGCCCACAAACTGCACATTTTTGACGGTGGTGAACTTGCAGAACGACAGCCCTGCACCCCAGATAAACGGCCAGACAAAGCCAATAATAAAGGCGATGAGGGTCGGCAGTACGAAAACAGGCCAATAACGTCGAATGGCTTTTTCCATAAGTATGCTCCCTTTGTTGTAATTTTTGTTTTCTGCAAAAGAAGCGGGGCGGGCGAAACCGCCCGCCCCGCTAACCGGTAATACTAGGTAAGGAGAAAAAGCTTTCAGTGTAGAGAAAACAATCTTATGTTATGCAGCAGCGTTCAGAGCGGCCTCAGATGCCCAGCCATCGACGAAAGCGGTGACGACATCATCCCAGCTGCCGGTACCGGCGGCGTAAGCGGTCAGAGCAGAACCAACACCGTTCTTCCAGTTCTCGGAAGGCATGGTGGAGAAGTTCCAAGCCACAGGGGTCTTGCCGGCGGCGGTCATTTCCTTATCGGCCTTGACGAAGACGTTGGGAGACTCAGCAGCATTCTTGAAGGGGATAACGAAGCCCATGTCGTTAGCCATGGCCTTGGTGCCCTCGTCAGAGGAAACACACCAGTAGATGAAGTCGAGCGTTGCGTTGATGTCGTCCTCGCTGGCTTCCTTGTTGACGCACCAGTAGTTCTCAGTGCCGGTGCACAGGCCCTGGTTGGCTTCATCGCCGACGCCAATGTAGATGGGCAGCATGGTCAGATCGTCATCGGTGAAGGGCTTGCCGTCGCCGACGAGGTTGGTGTACTCCCAAGAACCATTCTGGAAGAAGACAGCCTCTTCGTTCAGGAACTCGTTGCGGCTGTCGTCGCCGGTCTTGCCAGCCAGTTCAGCAGGATCGCAGGTGGAGTTGTTGATGTACAGGTCGAAGATATTCTTGTAGTTGTCGAGATAGGTGCCCTTGATGGCGTCGGTGTTGTCGATGCCGTCCTCCTGATACTCGAAGTAGATGGGCAGGTTGGCCAGATGGGTCTTGTAGCGCCAGTCAGAGGAGCCGTCCATACCAGCGGAGCTGAAGGCAGAGAAGCCCAGCTCATCCTTGCGGGCGGTGATGTCCTCGGCCACCTTCTTCAGGTCGTCGAAGCTCTTGATGTCGTCAACGGTGTAGCCGGCCTTTTCCAGCAGGGCCTTATTGGTGATCAGGCCGTAGCTCTCGATAACGTAGCCGATGCCCAGCATCTGGTCGCCGTCTTTCAGGGCATAGGAGTCGCTGGTCAAATCGCCTGCGATCTTGGTCCCGCTCAGGTCGTAGCAATAGTCCTTCCAGTTGGCCAGGCCGACAGGGCCGTTGACCTGGAACAGGGTGGGCGCATCGCTCTTGGCCATCTCGCTCATCAGGGTGGTCTCATACTGGCCGGAGGCGGCGGTCACGACGGTGACGGGAACACCGGTCTCCTCGGTGTACTTCTTGGCCAGATTCTGCCAGGCTTCGTCCTGCTCGGGCTTGAAGTTCAGGTAGTAGACCTTGCCGGCTGCATCAGTGGTCGCCTCGGTAGAAGCGGCAGTGGATTCAGCCTTGGATTCGGTGCTGGTACTGGTAGAGGAAGCAGCCGTAGAGGAGCTGCCGCCGCAGCCTGCCAGCAGACCCGCAGCCATAGCGGCTGCCAGAGTCATCGAGAGTGTCTTTTTTGCGTTCATGTTTTTTCCTCCTTCTTAAGAAAAACAATGATTTGCAAGGGTGTTGATTTGTTTCGTCGGAAACGTTTCCGTTTCGGATTGATCTTATGATACACCTTTCCGGCGCAATAATCAATCGTTTTTTGCGATTTACTGCAAAATCGGCCTGATGCACAAATTTGCACCCCCTGTTTTTGTGGAAATGTTCCAAAAGTAGTGACAAATTTAGCGGAAACGATTCCGTAGCCGCACAACAATCTTTGAGAATTGCAGGAAAACCCCTCTACAAATTATTTTTCACCAAAATATTGACACAGCAATTATGTCATGTTATACTTTCTTAGATTTTGAAAGACGAATCGAGTTTGTAAGAGTTTTTCAAAGCAATTTACCTACGGACCGCCCATCGGGGGCTAAGGCCATACGGACAGCCGGGTCCACTGCCGATCGGCAACTTTGGTTGCCTTATTGATTGAGTTAAAAGCTCAAATTTTATAAGTTGGTTCCTTTACAACCATGAAATTGCACGTTTTGGTGTGCAGACTTGTGAAACGGTCAATAAAGAGTAGTAAAAGTGTAATTGCTATATAGACTCTGACACGCTCAGCCTTTTTGAATCATGCAGGACGCTCTCCCGGTGTGGTACCGGGGGTTTTCGGCCTGTGCAAAAATACGCTGGATTCAAACGCAAGTCTGCACGTATGTGCACGGCTTGCGTTTTTTATTTTGCAAGGGGACCGCGAACGGAGGTAAAAATGAACGGAGAAGCAAAGCGCACCCGGCTGGACCAGCGCCGCGCACCCATCCATGAAGCGCTGGAAAACTTCCGCCGTATGCGCGTCGTGCCCTTTGACGTGCCGGGCCACAAGCGCGGGCGCGGCAACCCGGAGCTGACCGCGTTTCTGGGCCAGCAGTGCGTCGGCGTGGACGTCAACAGCATGAAGCCGCTGGACAATCTATGCCACCCGGTTTCGGTCATCCGCGAGGCCGAGGAGCTGGCCGCCGATGCGTTCGGCGCGGCACACGCCTTTTTAATGGTGGGCGGCACGACCAGCTCGGTACAAAGCATGGTGCTGACCGCCTGCAAGCGCGGGGATGAGATCATTCTGCCGCGCAACGTGCACCGCAGCGTGCTGAACGCGCTGGTGCTCTGCGGTGCGGTACCGGTCTACGTCAACCCGGAGGTGGACAACCGCCTCGGAATCAGTCTGGGCATGAAGCGGGAGCAGGTGGCCAAGGCCATTGCCGAGCACCCCAACGCCGTGGCCGTGCTGGTGAACAACCCCACCTACTACGGCATTTGCAGCGACCTGCGCGCCATTGTGCGGATGGCCCACGACGCCGGGATGCTCTGCCTGGCCGACGAAGCCCACGGCACACACTTCTATTTTGGCGGCGGGCTGCCTGTCTCTGCCATGGCGGCGGGCGCAGATATGGCCTCCGTCTCGATGCACAAGAGCGGCGGCAGCCTGACCCAGTCCAGTCTGCTGCTGACCGGCCCCAATGTCCACGCGGGCTATGTGCGGCAGATCATCAACCTGACCCAGACGACGTCCGGCAGTTACCTGCTGATGTCGAGCCTTGATATTTCCCGACGCAATCTCGCATTGCGCGGGCGGCAGGTGTTCCATCAGGTGGCCGATATGGCCGAGTACGCCCGCGAGGAGATCAACGCCGTGGGCGGGTACTATGCCTTCGGCAAGGAGCTTTGCAACGGAAACTCCGTTTTTGACTTTGATACGACAAAACTCAGCGTCCACACGCTGGACATCGGTCTTGCGGGCATTGAGGTCTATGACATCCTGCGCGACGAGTACGACATTCAGATTGAGTTTGGCGACATCGGCAATATACTGGCTTATCTCTCCATCGGTGACCGCCCGCAGGAGGTCGAGCGCCTTGTCAGCGCACTGGCCGAAATCAAACGCCGCTACCACACCGACGGTGCGGGCCTGTTGAGCCAGGAGTACATTGACCCCGAGGTCGCCGCCAGCCCGCAGGAGGCGTTCTACGCCCCCAAGAAGAGCCTGCCCCTGCGCGAGACCGAGGGTATGGTATGCAGCGAGTTCGTCATGTGCTACCCACCGGGCATCCCGATTCTGGCCCCGGGCGAGCGCATCACCGCTGAAATTTTAGACTATATCGAGTACGCCAAGGCCAAGGGCTGCAGCATGACCGGACCGGAAGACCCCGACATTCTGCGCCTGAACGTGCTGGCCTGACAGGGAGGTTTTACAATGGAAATGTGGTTTTCGGAGTTTCACACCCCCGATGTCAAGCACAGCATCCGGGTCAACCGCCAGCTTTACTCCAAGCAGAGCGACTATCAGCGCATCGACATTTTTGAAACACCGGAGTTTGGCCGCGTGCTGACGCTGGACGGCAACGTCATGCTGACCGAGCGCGACGAGTTCATTTACGACGAGATGATCACCCACGTGCCGATGTCGGTACACAAAAACGCCAAGGATATTCTCGTCATCGGTGCGGGCGACGGCGGCGTTGTGCGGGAGCTGACCCGCTATGACCGCGTGGAAAGCATTGACCTTGTGGAGATGGACCCGCAGGTCATCGAGGCCTGCCGCGCCTACCTGCCCGGCAACGCCTGCCGCATGGATGACCGCCGCGTACATATTTATTACGAAAATGCGCTGAAATTCATCCGCAAGTGTGAGGATGAGTACGACCTTATCATCGTGGATTCCTCCGACCCGTTCGGCCCGTCGGAGGGGCTGTTCACCCGCGAATTTTACGGCAGCTGCTTTAACGCCCTGCGCACGGACGGCATTATGGTCAACCAGCAGGGCAGCCCGTTCTATGCCGAGGACGCCACTGCCATGCAGCGCAGCCACCAGCGCATTGCCAGCACCTTTCCCATCAGCAAGGTGTATCAGGCGCACATCCCGACCTTTGCGGCGGGGTACTGGCTGTTCGGCTTTGCCAGCAAAAAATATCATCCCATCAACGATATGGACG
>ERZ773146.2465-NODE-2465-length-12534-cov-9.267169_pt1 | contig 12534 bp, 13 predicted proteins | sample MGYA00580847_ERZ773146 | MGnify/ENA primary metagenome ERZ773146 (study PRJEB29015, sample SAMEA2737830) | human gut metagenome | biome: human gut; feature: human-associated habitat; material: faeces | place: China | collected 2012 ...
TTACAGTTGGAATCACCCTTACCTCTTTCGAGATAATAGAAATTAATTGTATGCACTGTGTAATCTTTGAAAATATCCTTTCTGCTAACAAAATCTCCTTCTTTTTCTGCTCCTGCCTCTTTAAATAAATTTTTTAAAGTATAATTGTTACTACCAACTTTAACTGTACCCTCAGCAAAATCAATAGAACCAGACACTGAATTATGAATACCACCAATATCCAACACCAAAACGCCATCGATGTAAACCCATACATCATCATCTCCAGAAAACTCAAATACCATATTATTACCATTAATTTTTCCGTCTTTTGGCTGAATGAATTTAGCTGACATTGTCATACCAAAATGGAAATCTGGAGATTTTTCTGAAATTTGAGGAATACCCCAGTATTTATGATCACCTAATGTATTGAATGGAAAGAAACTTCCATGTTTCGAACCTTGTTGTAGGTCTATTGGATCTTTACTACTTCCTGGTACCTTATATACAGTAAACTCTTTTGTATTTTTATTAAACTGTGCAAAATTTTTAGTACTATCATATTCATAGTAACCATCTGCATCTTGTTTAAATAAGTAATTTGCATCAGAATAAAACTCCTTGCCCGTACCTTCCTTCGTTGAGAATAAATACGAACTACTCTCTTTTTTACCCTTATCTACTATCGGATATGAATCTTCTCCCAATCTCTTTTGCATAATGCCAAGAGAGAGATCAGATGGCCCTCTATACTTATTATAATCCTCGTTTCCTCCATCACTTCCATTACTAAACTTCAAAGAATGACCTTCATTTATTCCAGCAGTATCGTAATTAAACATATTGATAGTAATACCTCTTTTAGCACTATCAACAGTTTCCTCCACACCATAACTACTAGTTGTCTGTACAGAAGTGAAATCATCTGCCAACCATACAACTGAGAAAGTAGAAAAACTCTCTGTTTCAAAGTTTGCACTTTCAATCTCTCCATTGTCGGTTGTACTTACTTCAGCCTGTCCATCGTTGCTCATATTAACAACTTCTGTGACATTACCATTTGCATCCTCCACAAAATGTACCAGAGATACATTCATGTTTTCCTGTGCTGTATCTGTTTCAGCTACATCTTCTGGGATTTCTGCTTCTTTGTAGGCTATAGATACCCTGACACTTCCGTTCTGCGCTTCGATCTTAGTTCCATCGTCATTCAGAAAACTAATATCGTATGCAAGAAAACCTGCTACTGTATAACTCTCATTTTCTGCACCCTCGTGAAGCTGTTTCTCGATATCTGCATACTGGTCAGAACCTTTCTCGATCGGAGTCACAACAAACTGTGCACCTTCCGGAATAACGCCCTTCGCTGCTGTTGCAGTTACAACTACATTACCAACTTCCTGGGAATAAGAAACTTCTTCGCTTTCCAGAACATCCTCAGGCTCTTCTGCCTCATCACTGCTGTCAACAACCTGTGCCATATCACTTCTTATGTAAGCCTCGGTTCCTTCCCAGGAAACCTTGTACCAGGTTGCTCCGTCCTCTGCTGTTACGGTATCCAGAAGTGTGAACTGTGTTCCTGCGTTTACAGTTGCCAGAACCTCTGCCTCGATAGATGGGCTGACGCGAAGATTCGTATCGTCTCCCAGAACCTCGATCAGGCTTGTCTCACCATTCTCATCTGCTGCCGGAACCTCCTCCGGGCTCGCAATATCCTCTGCCGGTTCTTCCACCACATCCGGATCCTCTGCCGGCGCTTCGGTAGGTTCAGCATCCGGATTCTCTGCTGCCGGTGTCTCAGCTGCATCCTGCTCAGGCTCGTCCGAAATATCCATTCCGTCCGTAAGCTCCTCTGATGCGATAGGCACCTCGTCCTCATTACCGGAAACAGCTTCCGCCTCGACATCTGCTGTCTCAGGAGAATCCCACATAACGGCAAAAACAGCTGCGTTGCCAGTCTCAACCTGAAGTGTCTGGATCTGTTTGCCCTCGTTGACATTCAGAACCTTCAGATCCTCGTTGGCCTGTAAGGTGTTAACATCAGTATCACCGGTACTGCTGTTATAATGAAGCTTCTCAACGGTTACACTCGTGCTGGCTGCATCGGTAAGCTCCGGTGCTGCCGGTGTCTTGTACTCAAAAGTTACTCTGACTCTGCCGTTCGGCTCGACTCTGTTTCCGTCGCCATCAGCAAAATACACATCATACGCAAAAAAACCTCTCAGGCTGCTGCCCTTGTCTGTAGCTGCTGCTGAAAGCTTCTGAGAAACTGTATCATAAGATACGGATGAATTCTCGTTTACGCTGTCAGCCTTCAATGCTGTATTCTGCGGAAGAGCTCCGTCCTCCAGTGCCTCTGCTGTTACTTTAACAGAATCATTTTCATATGTAAGCGTCGATTGCTGCGCCTGTTCCGTTTCCTCCTGGTCAGCGCTGCTTACATCCGGTGTCGATTCTTCGGCCGCTGGTTCAGATGTAATTTCGCCATCTGTAAATATATCCTCCGTTCCATCTCCGAACGCCTCACTCGCGGAGATCGTATATGCACTCGGCATACAGGATACCATCAACGCCAAAGCCACCATAAATGCCAGGAGTTTTCTGATCTTATTATTCCTTAATTTTTTCATACCTTTCCCGCTTTCCTATGTGTGCATTAACGTGTACTGTATTTCTTATTACTTTACTTCTGTTTATATTCCTTTCTCTTAAAAAAGCTTCATGTTTTTAGCCGGTGAGTAAACAGGTTACACCTTTTCAGTATTTTACCCTTATGTGATTGTAGTGTCAATATACCAGGCATTTTTGGTAAGGATATTGACATTATCAGATGCTATCGAGAATCAGTCTTCAACTCCTCCTTCTTAACTTACTCGTTTACTGGTTCTTTTCGCCTGATTTCTCCGATAAAATCTGACTATTCGTGATATTTATTATACAACACTACCAGTTGTTTTGTAAGGCCCGTTTTTTCAAAAAAAAGTGCCTCTGTCACTATTTTAACATGAATTTTTTCAGCTCATCCCGCTTCTTGACATTCAGCTTGCAAAAGATATCCGTAAGGTAATGCTTGACAGTATTAATGGAAATCCCCAGATGCTCTCCGATCTCCTTATTGGTCCATCCCCCACTTGCCAGCATGGCAATAGAAAACTCCATCGTCGACAGCTCCCCCGTAACCTTTCTCCGGTTTTCCGGATTATGAAGCGCCATCCAGCCCCTGCTGAAAGAAATCACACCCTCCGTGATCCGCTGATACGCCTCCGGATCCCGGTTCCGGATACAGGCCTCGATCAGCCCCCGCAAAAGCCCATGATGCTCAATAAAAGGCTCCAGAAACCCATCCATCTTCGCCAGCTCCCAGCTCCGGAGCATCTCCTCCTGTGCCTCCTGCTTATGCTTTCGGTTGATCGCACACACCGCCATCATACAGTGGATATACGTCATACTGATCGGATACGACCTCTCCGCCATAAACAAAGCAGCCTTCCCCATCCCATAAGCACTCCATATCTCCCCGTTAAGATAAGTATGGTGCGCCATCACATACGTGGCAAAAAGCCTCAGCCCCTCAGGAAGCATCCTGCTGTACTCCCCAAAACAGGCATCCCATCCGTAGGCAGATGAAGCAAAACCGCCCCCACATACCCCGCCAGAAGACAGGACGCATAAACATCCTTAGGAACCTTCTTCTTCATAGCAATCTTCACACAGGACTGGATTCCCTCCATCCCCCGCTTAGCCGCCGCCACATTCCCCAGCGTCAGATTAGAATACCCATACAAAATACACGCCGAAAGCTTCAGCTCAATAACCCTGCTGGACAGATACCCCCTCGTGATCTCACAACACTCCTCCGCCTGCCCCGTAAAATAAAAAAGCTCAGCCCGCGCAATATTCCTCAAATCCACATCCACAAACCCCTCAACAACCTCCCGAGCCCTCCCAGGCTCAAAAGACGAATTCAAAAGCGGCAAAACCACATAATCACACATACAACCCACTCTCCTCCAAAACCCAGGCAGCCCTCAAAAAGACCACCCTCAAAACCAAACCAACAAACCTCCGAAGCCCTCACACAAGCCACATCAACACACATCCGAAGCCCATCTCTCAAGCCACATCAGCACACATCCGAAGCTCATCTCTCAACCCTCATCAGCACACATCCGAAGCTCTTCTCTCAAGCCACATCAGCATACATCCGAAGCTCATCACACAACCCTCATCATCACACATCCGAAGCTCTTCTCTCAAGTCCCACAAAACAGTCACCAAAACTCCGGATATCAATCAACCAGTCAATCAGTCAACCAATCAGGCCAACCATATTTTTCCATAATTATAATCCAAAATACTCCAAAAATAAATTTAAATATTACACAAAAACACCACACCCTATCCAAAACAGCCTCTATCCCCCAATCCCCTCACGACAAATCGCCAAAAACTCACCCCACCCACATCCAACGCAGCGCCGATGCCCTACCACCTCCCGGCACATCACAAGGAAACTCAGCCCCTGCAGCCATCCAGCGCAGCGCTGATGGCCCACCACCTCCCGGCAAACCACCACACCTCACACCCCCAAAAACCAGAACGGACAGACTGCCAGCGGGACGGCTGCATGGTCGGGACCCGGTGCGTCGGAGTAAGCCGCTGGTCATACTTGGCGCCTGGGGCTTCTGACGGGAAGGTACTCTGCGGCCACAAGCCGCAGAGTAAGCCCCATCTGTCTGAGCCAGGTACGCATCAGCGTACATGGCGAGTTATGGGGCGCCCTGCACGACAGGCGCCTCAGACGCCTAGAATGACCCGGCGAAACGACCGCACCAGGCACGCCCCTGCAGCCGCCCCGCTGGCAGACTGTCCGTTCGTCCCTCCCTCCATTCATCCCACAAAAAAAGAGCCCCCAGGCCCAAACACCCGGGAACTCTCCCAAAACCAAACAACATCATCTCCCACTCCGCAACTTCCTCAGCTCCCTCTCCAACCGATCCGCACGCGCCTTCTCCCTCAACGTATTCACCCTCTCTTCACTCCGCCCCTGTTCAATCCCTTGAGCGATTCCCTGGCTAATTCCCTGGCTGATTCCTTGGCTAATTCCCTGTTCAATCCCTTGGGCGATTCCTTGACTGATCCCCTGTTCAATCCCCTTATTAATCCACATCTGCTCAATTTCAAAACTCTTCATATATGCCACCGTAACCTTTCCATCATCTTTAACAACCCTGACCATCTCCAGCAACTCCCTCAAAACATCATTTACCGCATTCACCTCCCTGGTATCTTCCATAAACCGAAGCAGCGCCACCAGCTCCTCCGGCACACCCGCACCATCCCCCTTCGTATTCAGAAAAACCGTCCTCATCCCATCATCATACTCCATCTCCGGAATCTCCTCACACATATTCCGGATCGTATACACCATCCTACCCCGATCAAACGGATCATACGAACAGACAAAGATCACAAAAACCCTCTTAAGCTTCCCGAAACCCTCACCCTTCTTCAAACACCGGCTGTCAATGATCGCATGGTAAAACCTCACCCGCTTCGGCAGATCCTTCAGACTCACAACATCACCATTATTATCCGGCTCAATATCAAAAACAGAAGGATCCGCCAAAACATCCATCAGCTCCTCCTCAGCCAGAACATCAAGCCGCGCCCCGCGAAAACCCTCATCTCGGCCACCAAAAGCCCTCTGCGCAACAACCCGCAGCCTCCCGATCTCACGCCCCAGCACCACCTGCAACAGCAACCTGCAAAACCTCTCACCAATACCAGGAAACGTCATCACCGCGTTAAACAAAAAATCATCCAGAAGATTCATATCCTCAAGCCGCTTCCTCTGCATAAGCTTCCTCCTTTCACTATGATGGCAAAAGAAAAAACCTCACACAACCAACCGGCTCCTCCCCGCCATATTTATACAACCAACCATATGGGGATCAGATAGCCGAACGGCCCAGAATGTTCCCAGATATGTACTTTCAGTATAACCACCCCACCAACAAAAGTCAACAAAAACCCTTCGACAAAAACCGCCAAAACCTCATCCCACTTCATCCACCACAGCGTCGATTCCACACCCCACCTCACAACGCCGATTCCACACTCACCCCACAACGCATCCAGCGCAGCGCCGATGCCCCACCACCTCCCGGCAAACCACAAGGAAACTCAGCCCCTGCAGCCATCCAGCGCAGCGCTGATGGCTCACCCACTCCCGTCAGACCACCACGCCCTCACACCCCCCAAAAAACAGAACGGACAGACTGCCAGCGGGACGGCTGCATGGTCGGGACCCGGTGCGTCGGAGTAAGCCGCTGGTCATACTTGGCGCCTGGGGCTTCTGACGGGAAGGTACTCTGCGGCCACAAGCCGCAGAGTAAGCCCCATCTGTCTGAGCCAGGTACGCATCAGCGTACATGGCGAGTTATGGGGTGCCCTGCACGACAGGCGCCTCAGACGCCTAGTATGACCCGGCGAAACGACCGCACCAGGCACGACCATGCAGCCGTCCCGCTGGCAGTCTGTCCGTTCGTCCCTCCCTCCATTCATCCCTCCCACCCACACAAAAAAAGAGCCCCCAGGCCAAAACACCCGGGAACTCTCCCCAAAACGCAAAACTCAAATATCCAATTATCATCAATCGTTACCAGTTGTCACCAACCATCACCCAACACGCAGCCGAAACTTCTGAATCTCCTTCTCACTGGAAACCCTCTCAATCTCAGCCCCAAGACTCCTGAGCTTCTCCTCAAAATTCTCATACCCACGCTGGATATAAACAATATCATCAACAACCGTAACACCCTCAGCAGCCAGCCCCGCAATAACAAGCGCAGCCCCCGCACGAAGATCCGGCGCACTCACACGCGCCCCCGTAAGCTTCCTCACACCATCAATAATAGCAGAGTTCCCCTCCACCTTAATATTGGCACCCATCCGGGAAAGCTCATCCGCATACTTAAACCGGTTCTCAAAAATACTCTCAGTAACAATACTCGTACCCTCAGCCAAAGCCAAAGTAACCGCGATCTGCGGCTGCATATCCGTAGGATAACCAGGATAAGGCAACGTCTTCACATGCGTACGATGAAGCACATGCGGCGCACGGACACGAACCGCATCATCAAACTCCTCAACCTCACACCCGATCTCCTCAAGCTTAGCAGTAGTAGCCTCAAGATGCTTAGGAATAACATTACGAACAGTAACATCACCACGAGTAGCCGCAGCAGCAAACATAAACGTACCAGCCTCGATCTGGTCCGGAATAATCGAATACTCCGTACGATGAAGCGTCTCAACACCACGGATACGGATCACATCCGTACCGGCACCCTTGATATTCGCCCCCATACTGTTCAGGAAATTCGCCACATCAACAACATGCGGCTCCCTCGCAGCATTCTCAATGATCGTACGGCCAGTCGCCATAGAAGCAGCCATCATAATATTAATAGTAGCACCAACAGAAACCACATCTAGGAAAATATGGCTGCCATGCAGATTCTCCGCCTTGGCAACAATAGCACCATGACAGATATCAACATCCGCACCAAGAGCACGGAAACCCTTCAAATGCTGGTCGATCGGCCTGCTGCCGATATTACATCCACCCGGAAGCGGAACCTCCGCATGCTTATACTTACCAAGCAAAGCACCCAGAAGATAATAAGAAGCACGGATCTTCTTGATAAACTCATAATCCACGCTGAGATTGCCGATAGTAGAACCGTTGATCTTTACAGTAGACTTATCAATACGCTCAACCTGAGCCCCGATCTCGGAGATCGCCTCAAGCAGAACATTGATGTCCCTAACATCTGGCAGATTCTCGATCAATATAGTTTCATCAGTCATAATGGCTGCTGACAATATCGCAAGCGCCGCATTCTTCGCACCCGCAATATCCACTTCTCCAACCAGAGGATTGCCGCCTTTAATCACATACTGTTCCATAACACACCTCTATTATTTTACTCCTCTATGAGCAGAAACTTTCTCTGAATTTACTGCAGGAACAAATGTTCCGCAATACCGTTTTTTAGGTCAGTTGTATATTATAACACATATTTCAGATTTGTAAACAATTTATGACGAAAACCTGTCACAACCCATGACCCGAAACACTCCAGCAAACCGTTTCCACAAGCCAACAGTTACGCCTTATCTCCCCTGTTCTTCAATGCCTCAAGCACAACCTGGAGACTCCCCTCCAGATCCTTATCCTCTTCATCCACCACAATGTCCGCATATTTCTCATACAAAGGAACACGCTCATCATAAAGACTCGCCAGCGTCTGCCCCTCCTTGAGCACAACACCACGCCCCTTAAGATTACCAAGACGCCTGGAAAGAAGCTCCAGCGAGATCTTAAGATACACCACAACACCCTCAGACTTCAGATGCTGCATAGCCTCATCGCAGTAAACCACACTTCCACCGGTAGCGATCACCGTATTCTCCACCTGGATCGAAGCATTCACACGATTCTCGATCGCCTTGAAGCCCTCTGTACCCTCATCCGCAATGATCTCACTCAGAGTCCTTTTCTCCGCCTTCTGGATCAGCAGATCAGAGTCAATAAACTGGTACCCAAGTACCTTCGCAAGAACGACACCGATGCTACTCTTCCCCGCACCAGGCATTCCTATCAGTGTAATATTATTCATACTGTATCCTTTCATTTTAGCATAACAGCTGCCAAACCTCAACAAACGTTACGGCTCCGCAGAACCTACCGTTTCTCTCTCCCTGCCTTTCCCGACGTCTTTAATTTCCTTGACATCCCTGGCTTCCCCGATGTCTTCAACTTCCCTGACATCCCTGGCTTTCCTGACATCTTCAACTTCCCTGACATCCCTGGCTTTCCTGCCATCTCTGATTCCCTGTCTGATTTCTTATCCAACTTCTTCTGCATCTGCTTCTTCTGCTGCTTCTTCTTTACGCTGTAGCCGAAGGTTCCCACCTTCCGGCCACCCGCCAGATACTCCCCATGGGAATAAACCAGAAGCCCCGCATCATTAAGACGAAACCTGTTGTTTTTATCCATATAAGCTTCATCCGCATGGACCGCAAGCACATCCGCAAGAAACATGTCATGAGACCCCAGCTCCTTCACCTCACGCACCCTGCACTCGATCGAAACCGGAGCCTCCCCGATCATCGGTGCAGAAACAAACTGCGCTTTCTCTTTCGTAAGGTTCAGCTTCCGGAACTTGTCCACATCACGTCCCGAACGGACCCCGCAGAAATCCGTTGCATACGCCAGCTTCTCCGTTGTCAGATTGATCACAAATTCACCCGTTTTCCGGATCATATCATAGGAATAACGGGAAGGTCGGACAGAAATATAAGCCATCGCCGGATTGGTACACACCGTACCCGTCCATGCAACCGTTATGATATTATCGTTTCCCTCACCATCGGTAACACTCACCATTACAGCCGGCAGCGGATAGATCATGTTCCCCGGCTTCCATAACTGTTTCGCCATTTTCCGTCACCTCTTACGCATAATCGCTGTTCATCAGCTGAGCAGCCTCCATCATAGCCGGGATCAGCTGCTTCTTTCTGGAAACCACACCCGGCAGACTGAAGGTATCTCCATCCGGTTTCCGCTCAAAAGCGATCTCCGCCATCTGCTGGCTGCCCTCCCCGTAAAACAGAAGCTCTGTAGACTCCTCCAGGATATTCGTCAGCATAAAATAAACTCTCGTGATATCATGACGGCCACACTCACTCACCATAAACGGCATCAGCTTCTCCTTGATCTCCTTAAGCTCCTCGCTGTCCATGGAACTGATCTGACCCACACCAAAGGAAACATTACCCTCACCGATAAACTTCTTGTAATCCTGATAAAAAATCTCCTCCGGAGACTTATCCTTCAGATTACTTCCCGCAGAAAACATCTCTCGGGCAAACTCCTCGATCTTGATCCCCGCGATCAGCGCAAGAGCACTGGCAGCGATCTTATCCGTCTGCGTACAGGTCGGTGAACGGAACATCAATGTATCCGAAATAATAGCCGCACAGAGAAGCCCCGCGATCTTTTCCGGTATCTCCAGTCTCTGCTCTCCGTAGATCTCATAAAGGATCGTACCCGTACATCCCACCGGCTCATTACGAAAAGCAACCGGCGTCATGGTCTGCAAGGTACCCAGCTTATGATGATCGATGATCTCAAGGATCTCCGCCTTCTCGATATTATCAACAGCCTGATCCACCTCATTATGATCCACAAGAACCACTTTCTTTTTATGCATATCCAGAAAATTACGTCTGGAGATCGTACCGATACACTTACCATGAGGATTGATCACCGGAAACGCCCTGTGACGGTTTTTGATCATAACATCCTGGATATCATCCGTAAAATCCTCGGTATTAAACGTAACCATGTTATCCCGCTTCATAACAAAACTGACCGGAATACTCTGATTGATCAGACGCGCAATATTAAACGTATCATACGGAGACCGGATGATCACGATATTCTTCTCATGAGCAAGCTTTATAACCTTCTCGGAAACCACGATATTCAGCCCCACGATGATACAGCTGACATTCTGGCTGATCGCCTGAAGATGATCCTCCTCACGGTCACCCATGATGATCATATCATCCTCCTCAACGTAGCCCTCCAGCATCTTCGGGTTGGCAGTACCGACAAGCACACGCCCCTTCACAAAATATCCGTGTCCGTTACCTTCCACCACTTCACCGCCAACAGTCTCGGCAATTCTCTGATACTGTGTCCTCGCATTGGAAAGAAGATAACTGTCTGTAGTATCCATATAGGTCTTTGCGATATCACCAATCGTCACAAGCCCCTCCAGACACCCATCTTTATCCCGGATTGGAAGAGAAACGATCCCGTTCTCCTGCATCAAATCCCAGGTATTCTTCAGCGACATATTCTTATCCGCCTGCGGACTGGTCCGGATATCCATATCCTTGACCTGCGTACCGATATTTCCCAGATAAGCCGGCGGCTGTACGCCAAAACGGTTCAGCACATACCTGGTCTCCTCATTGATCTGCCCCGCTCTCTTCGGGATATATTTTTTATTCTGCGTAGTTCTGTTCTTAATATCCGCATAAGCAATAGCCGAACAGATGGAATCCGTATCCGGATTCTTATGTCCGATTACAAATATTCTCTCCGGTTTTTTCATACACATCCATCCTTTTTCATCCAAAATAATCATAATTTAATATTTGCAAACAAAGCACCCAGGGAAGTAGTAGCCTCCTCCCCCGACTCCGGAAGCTCAAAAGACTCCTCCTCAACCTCCTTAGCCATCAGATCCGATGCCTCTTTAATACTCAGGCTCAGCTTACCATCCTTGATTGCGATAACCTTCACCTTAACCTTATCCCCAACACTCAAAACCTCAGAAGGCTTCCGAATCCTCTTCTCACATATCTGAGAAATATGCACCAGCCCGGAAACCCCGTTCCCAAGCTCCACAAAAGCACCATACGGCTGCAAACTCTCAACCGTACCCTCCGTCACAAAACCAACCTGGATATTGGAAATCTTATTCCGTCTCTCCACCTCAGCCCTCTCACGAAGAATCTCCCTCGCCGAAAGCACCAGCCTCTTCTTCGCCTTATCAACCTCGATCACCCGCACCTGGATCGGCTTATTCAGAAACACCTCCGTATCCTCAACAAACTCCAAAGCAAGCCTGGATGCCGGAATAAAACCACGGACACCCTCAACATAAGCAATGGCACCCCCGTTAACGATCCCCTTCACAACAACATCCAGCACCTCACCCGAATCCTGAAGCTCCTTCAGCCTGTCCCAGGCAAGCACATCCGCAGCATCCGCTCTGGAAAGAAGAATATTCCCCTGACCATCATCCCTGCGAAGAACCATCGCTTGAACCTCATCCCCCGGCTGAACAGCCTCTTTAATATTAAACCCCGGCACCCGGGAAAACTCCTCCACCGGAATAAAACCCTCAGCATAAAACTTAAGGTCAAGAACACCCCCCGACTCATCCACACTCACAACAGTCCCTGAGATAATATCACCCTCATCGATCCTCTTAAAAGAAGCCTCCAGCTCCCTCTCAAAATCCTTCATAGACTCCGCCATATCCAGACCTCCCATTCAAACAAAAACCCAACCACCGCCGCCCCAAACCAGACGACAGCACTATAATCCTAATCATTATAGCATGCACACCCCACCCGCGCTATATTTTTTGCACTGGAAATTTCTTAACCCCTTTATTTCTCTCCAACGCACAGGACAGACTCAAATCAGCCCATTTATCACACCCTTGATGCTTTCTTTATTTCTCTCTAACACACAGGACGGACTTAGTACGATTCCAGAATTTCTTTGTAGTGGATCCTTTTTATTTCTCTCCAACGCACAGGACGGACTTAGTACGATTCCAGAATTTCTTTGTAGTGCATCCTTTTTGTTTCTCTCCAACGCACAGGACGGACTGCCGGAGGGGCGGCTGCATGGTCGGGACCCGGTGCGTCGGAGTAAGCCGCTGGTCATACTTGGCG
>ERZ773146.2477-NODE-2477-length-12504-cov-3.630091_pt1 | contig 12504 bp, 8 predicted proteins | sample MGYA00580847_ERZ773146 | MGnify/ENA primary metagenome ERZ773146 (study PRJEB29015, sample SAMEA2737830) | human gut metagenome | biome: human gut; feature: human-associated habitat; material: faeces | place: China | collected 2012 ...
CAACGACCTGGATTCGGAGATATGGAAGCAGGATGTTACCTTCGAGAAAGGTCATCTTTATCTTATCGAGGCAGAGAGTGGCAGCGGAAAGAGTACTTTCTGCAGCTATGTGCTCGGCTATCGTCACGACTACAGCGGAAGCGTGATGTTCGACAATGATGTTACCGCCAACTACAAGGTGAAAGACTGGGTAGAGATGCGCAAGCGTCATATCAGCCATCTCTTTCAGGAACTCCGTCTCTTCCCTGAGCTTACTGCCCTGGAGAATGTAGAAATTAAGAACAAAATAACCGGATTCAAGACGCGTGAGCAGATTCTTAAATGGTTTGATATGCTCGGTATTGCTGATAAGGTAGATGCCAAAATCGGCAGAATGTCGTTCGGACAGCAGCAGCGTGTGGCAATGATGCGTGCGCTCTGTCAGCCTTTCGACTTCATTCTGGCTGATGAGCCTATCAGTCACCTCGACGACAACAATTCTGGCATCATGGCAGATATCATGATGACCGAAGCGAAGGAGCAGGGGGCTGGCGTCATCGTAACCAGTATCGGTAAGCACATGGACTTAAACTATGAACATATATTTAGATTATGAATTTGGTTTGGAAATTATTGCGTCAGCATATCAGCATACCTCAGTTTGCGGGCTTTGCCTTCGCCAATCTCTTCGGTATGCTCATCGTTCTTTTCGGCTTTCAGTTTTATAAAGACGTGCTGCCTGTCTTCACTCAGCAAGACAGTTTCATGAAAGCCGACTACCTCATCATGAGCAAGAAGATAGGTATGGGAAATACCATCAGCGGCCGTTCCAATACCTTCTCGGGTTCTGAAATAGATGAAATCGGAGACCAGAAGTTTGTAAAGAAGATAGGAAAATTCACCTCTACTGAATATAAGGTAGATGCCCAAATGGGTGTAAACGGCGTGAACGTTCTGAATAGCGAACTCTTCTTCGAGAGTGTGCCTGACGGTTTTGTTGATGTGCCACTCAAGGACTGGAAATATACGCCGGGAACTCAGGAGGTGCCAATCATCCTCCCGCGTACCTATATTAATATGTATAACTTCGGTTTCGCCCAGAGTCATTCGCTCCCTAAAATCAGCGATGGACTGATGGGCATGATTGATTTCAATATCCAGATTCAGGCTGGTGGCAAGAAAGAGCAGTTCAAGGGAAAGGTTATCGGTTTCTCTTCGCGACTCAACACCATCCTTGTTCCACAGGCATTCATGGACTGGAGCAACCAGGAATTTGCTCCAAACCAGAAGAGCGATCCTAACCGCCTCATCGTAGAGGTAGGAAACCCGGGAGACGAGAACATCACTAAATACCTGGATGATAATGGTTATGAGGTAGAGACAGACAAGCTGGATGCTGAGAAAACTACCTATTTTCTCCGCATGATGGTATCGATGGTGATGATTATCGGTTTGGTTATCTCCGTTTTGAGTTTCTATATTCTGATGCTCAGCATCTATCTGTTGGTTCAGAAGAACTCTTCTAAGTTAGAGAATCTTCTTCTGATAGGTTACAGTCCGAACAATGTAGCAAAACCATATCAGGTGCTCACCATTGCGCTAAACATCGTAGTACTCATCATCGCGTGGATTATCCTCTTCTTCCTTCGCGATTACTACATGGGCTTCATCGAAACCCTCTTCCCTGATATCGACGAGGGCACCATGCTTCCAGCCATCGCCCTAGGTCTGCTCCTGTTCCTGATCGTTTCTATCCTGAACATCGTAGCCATCCGCCGCAAGGTGATGAGCATCTGGCAGCGAAAGGAGTAAGGCACCTAGCCTCCGTTCCAGACGATTCCATCGCCTGTCATAAAAGCTCAGTCCCCCGCTTTTACCCCCGAAAAAAACTATAAGCAAACCCCCGTTATAAATAACAAATTAAAGGAAATCTGCGTTATTTGCTTAATGCAGATTTTTTTTATGTTATAAAACACATTTTTTCATGCTTTTGTAACAATTAAAAGAGATTTTTTTATTAATTTTGCAAACGATAACAATATAAGAGGGGGTCATATCCCCAAGTTTTAATAATTTTATATAATAAAAGGTATGCAGAAAAGATTGCATTTATTAGTGGCTTTGCTGGCCTTTATGGTAACCACAGCCATGGCGCAGATTACTACATCTAGCGTTAGTGGTAAAATTACAGCTAATGGCGAAGATGTCATTGGCGCTACAATCAAGATTGTTCACCAACCTTCTGGTACAGTCTATCGTGCAGTGACCAACATCGATGGTCGTTATTCTATTCAGGGTATGCGCCCGGGTGGACCTTATGTTCTGGAAGTAACCTACGTGGGTTACAAGAACAAGCAGGTAAAGGGCATTTCTCTTTCTCTTGGTCAGAATACTGTCTTGAACGAGACTTTGGCTGAGGATGCAGCTCAGTTGGAAGACGTGGTAGTTGTAGCCAATCGTAACAACAACATGCGCACCGACCGTGCTGGTGCAACAACAAGTATTGATGCAACACACATTGAGGCAATTCCTACCGTTTCACGTAGCATGAACGACCTCTTGAAGTTGACCCCACAGGCTTCTACCGTAGGTGGTTTCTCTGTTGGTGGTGGTAACTTCCGTCAGAGCTATGTAACTGTAGATGGTGCAGCATTCAACAATGCTTTTGGTATCGGTTCTAACCTTCCTGGTAATGGCTCACCAATCTCACTTGATGCATTGGATCAGATATCTGTATCTTCATCTCCTTTTGATGTCCGTATGAGTGGTTTCACTGGTGGTGCTATTAATGCAGTTACCAAGAGCGGTACCAATCAGTATAAGGGTTCTGCTTATATGTATACTACCAATTCTCATCTTAAAGGTAACAAGGTGGATGATTACGAGTTGACCCGTCTTCAGTCTCATACTACTACTTGGGGTGCAACTGTTGGTGGTCCTATCATCAAGGATAAGTTGTTCTTCTTCGTAAATGGTGAATATGAAGTTCAGATGGCTGCTGGCCCTTCGGCTGTGGCTCGTGCTTCAGAAAACGATGCATGGAACTTCTCTTCTGGTACAGTACATCGCCCTACAGTAGGTGATATCAGTACATTGACAAATTTCCTTTCTAGCAAGTATGGATATAACCCAGGCCGTTATCAGGGCTATTCATTGGATACTCCTGCCTACAAGATTTTGGCACGTTTGGATTGGAATATCAATGAGACAAACAAGTTGAATTTCCGTTTCTCTCGTTCACATTCAAAGGATTCTAATGCTCCTTCTTCTTCAACCAGTCCATTCACAACCAACGCACTCTATTTGGGAGGTGAAGGAATTTCTGCAGGCAAGGGTAATCGTACTTCTAATTCAGCGATGTATTTTGAAAGTGCGCGTTATTGCAAAGACCGCAACTTTACCTCTTTTGCTGCAGAATGGAACTCAAAGTGGGGCATCGTCAACAATGCTTTACGTTTGACATACTCTTTTCAGGATGAGCCTCGTTCTTACACAGGTGGTGTGTTCCCTACAGTAGATATTTTGCAGAACGGCTCAGATTATCTCTCATTCGGTCCTGATGTCTTTACTGCCGGAAACTTAGCTCAGGTGAAGACTTTCGTTGCCACCGATGAGGCTTCTTTCATGATTGGAAAGCACAATTTCCTGGCTGGTGTTCAGTATGAAACCAATGAGGCTCTGAATGGATTCGGTGCTGCCATGAATGGTTACTATGTTTATAATTCATTAGATGAATTCATGGCTGGAGGTCAGCCTTTTGCCTATGGTATTACCTATCCGTTCAATGGTACAGAACCTTTCCATGCTAAAATGAAGTATAATCAGTTCTCTGCGTATGTATAGGATCAGATTAACTTCTCTGACAGATTCCGCATGACTGCCGGTATCCGTATGGAGGCTCCTTTCTATCCTGAGTTGAAGAACAATTATAATGCTAAGTTTGCTGACCTGAAGTTCAAGATGGCTGATGGTTCTGAAGTAAGCTATACAACAGATCAGTTGCCTGATGCTCCTGTCACAGTTTCTCCTCGTGTAGGTTTCAACTGGGATGTTCTCGGCAATCAGAAGGTCGTACTCCGTGGTGGTACCGGATACTTTATCGGTCGTTTGCCTTTCGTATGGCTCGTTTCTGCTGTGTCTAATTCGGGTTGTGGTCAGTATCAGTACTCCTATATTCAGGGTGATGCTAAATCACTTCCTACTTTTGGTGAGATTTCTAAGTTCTATCCTACTGTTGCAGAGCAGTTGTCTGACAGCGGCTTATCTCTGCCTAAGGAGCCAAATGCTGCACCTCAGACTCCAACCATCATCGATAAGGATTTGAAGATGAATGCAACATGGAAGTCATCTCTGGCTGTTGACGTGAAGTTGCCATACGATATCAATTTCTCTGTTGAGGGAATCTATAGCCGTGATTTCAACCCATCTGTTGTTACCACTCAGAACTATTACTGGGATGGAAAGCAGACCATTACTTTGAGTCCAGAGGATACTCGTCATTATCTTACATGTTCAAATAAATCGGTGACACCATATTTGATTACAAATGCTGGTCACAAGGCACATTATGAATCTTTGACATTCTCTTTGGCAAAGAAGTTTGACTTTGGTCTCGACCTCTCGGCTTCTTATACCATGGCACAGGCGAAATCATACGGTGACGGTGTTGGCGACCAGGTAACTTCTGCCTATAAGAACAACCGTTATTCTGTGAATGCCAATAATGATAAGGAAATCGGTTTTGCAAACTATGTTGCTCCTAACCGTTTATTGATTACAGCTAGCTATTCTAAGGATTATGCTAAGCATTTCGGTACAATGGTTGGTTTGGTATATGAGGGAACTAATTTTGGCTATGATCCATATGCTGCAACAAGATTCTCCTATACATTTGCTGGTAATGTAGTCAACGATTATAAGGGCTCTAACAACTTGCTTTATGTTCCAGCAAGTCGTGAGGCGCTTGATGAATGGAACTTCTCTGACTATACTTATACTGATGCTAAAAAGCAGAAGCAGACTTATACAGCAGAACAGCAGAAGGATGATTTCTGGAACTATATCAATCAGGATTCTTACCTGAAGGGACGCAAGGGTAAGTATGCAGAGCGTGGTGGAGCCAAGATGCCTTGGCATCATCAGCTGGACTTCAAGTTTGCACAGAACTTCTACATGAATGTAGCTGGTCAGCGCAATACATTGCAGTTTGGAGTTGATATCAAGAACCTGGCAAACTTGCTTAATAGCAGCTGGGGTCTTTACAAGAAGGTTGTTAACAGTTCTTTGTTGAAGTATGACTCTAAGAAAGAGTCTTTCCAGTTCCAGCGTAATGGTTCTGAGGCTTTGACCAAGACATTCACCAACTACACAAGCTTCAACTCTACCTATTCTATCCAGTTCTCTATCCGTTACATTTTCAATTAATGGGTGAGTTCTGGGAATCAGAATCTGTGTAGACTATCGTACTATACATTAGTATAATATCATTCCGATGCACTTCTCTTTCTCGAGGGAAGTGCATCTTTTTTTTCGTTTATTTGCATCTTTTTGGTATATTCTATCATTTTTCTCTGTTTTTTGCTTGTTGTTTCAAAAATAATGTTTATATTTGCAACATATTTGTTTATAAGAGTGAATGCACACGGTACGAGGTGCGCGGTTCTCTCTTTATTTATTCACAAAAGAATTTAAACAACATGCAGAAAAGATTGCAACTACTTCTGGCTTTGCTCGCCTTCGTGGTGACTTCGGCAATGGCTCAGATTACTACCTCTGGAATCAGTGGTAAGATTTCTTCCAATGGCGAAACCGTTATTGGGGCTACAGTTACTGCTACACACCAGCCATCTGGTACTGTGTATCGTGCTGTAACAAATGTAGATGGTCGCTATACTATTCAGGGTATGCGTCCAGGTGGTCCTTACAAGGTAAGTATCTCTTATATCGGATATAAGGACAAGGTTTTCAACAATGTCAGTCTGAACTTGGGTGAAAGCCAAAATCTCTCTTGCTCTCTTCAGGAAGATGCCAAGCAGCTTCAGGAGGTTGTTGTTTCGGGTAAGGCTGGTCTGAATGGTACGAAGACCGGTGCGGCCATGAGTATCAATGCTCAGCAGATAGCTGATATGCCTTCTATCTCGCACAGTATTGCGGACGTGGCTCGCCTGAATCCACAGCTTACTACAAACGGACAGTCTGGTTCTATGTCATTTGCCGGTATGAACAACCGTTATAATTCATTCCAGATTGATGGTGTGATGAATAACGACGTGTTCGGTCTTACTGCTAATGGCAGTAATGGCGGTCAGGCAGGATCTCAGCCTGTTTCTATGGAGACTATTGACCAGATTCAGGTAAATATCGCTCCTTTCGATGTTCGCCAGGGTGGTTTTACCGGTGGTGCCATCAATGCGGTAACCAAGAGCGGTACCAATGAATTCCATGGAAGTGGCTATTTCTATGGTAACAACCAGGATTTGGTAGGTCGTCATTATAAGAATATGGACGGTACCTATGCTCAGCCTTATGATGATGAGAAGGAAACTTTGTTCGGATTTACGCTCGGTGGTCCAATCATCAAGAACAAACTCTTCTTCTTCGCAAACTATGAGAATTCAGAAAAGTCGTACCCAACTCAGTATACCATCGATTCTCCAGATGTTAAGTTTGATTCAGATCTGGCTAAAAACCTGATGTCTAAGATTTACGACTTGGCTAACCGTCAGGGGTATGATTATGCTACTTCATGGGCAGATAAGGATAAGAATGTGAAGAGCCAGAAAGCTGGTTTGAAGTTGGATTGGAACATCAACGAGTTCAATAAGTTCTCTGTTCGTTGGAGCTATGTAGATGCTAAGCAGACGCTCGGCCTGGGTGGTATTGCTACATTGAATACTACCGACCACTTGTATGATTTCACATCTAAGACTCATTCTTTCGCAGCAGAGTTGCAGAGCCGCATCTCTCCAAACCTGAGCAATGAGGCACGTGTATCTTACGTTCGTGTTCGTGATGCGCGTACTTCTGGTCAGCCAGCTCCATCTATCACTATTTACAAGGTAGGAAATGGTACCGTGAATATCGGTAATGAATATTCTTCTATGGCTAATGGATTGAATCAGGATATCTATACGCTCGAAGATAACTTTACATGGTTCAAGGGTAATCATACGCTGACATTCGGTACACATAACGAGCTTTATAAGTTCTCTAATCTCTTCATCCAGAATCTCTATGGATGCTATTATTTTGATACTCCAGACGATTTCCTGAATTATTACAATGGTTGTGGAGCTGATGGCTTGGGAGGTGATGGTAAGTATATCAAGAACTTCTACTTCAAGCAGGCTAATGTTGAGGTGACCGGTAATCCTCGATGGGCACCTGAGTTTAGTGCAGCTCAGCTGGGCTTCTATGTACAGGACAAGTGGGATGTAACTGACAGTTTCCAGCTTACCTATGGTCTCCGTATGGATATGCCTCTGTTCTTTGATACTCCAGCCGAGAATGCTAAATTCAATGAGTGGGCAGCAGCTAAGGGATATGGTTTCAAGACCAATCAGAAACTTTCCAGTACGCCTATGTGGAGCCCTCGTGTAGGTTTCCGTTGGGACATTGAGAAGAACCGCAAATATATCCTTCGTGGAGGTATCGGTGTATTCACTGGTCGTATTCCTTTCGTCTGGTTGAGCAACAACTTTACGAATACTGGTGTGCAGACATCTTCTTACTCTGCAAAAAATAATTCTGCTGTGCAGCTCATCATGGATCCTAACAAGCAGACTCTGAATGCAAATAATCTGAAGGCTACGGGTAGTCAGGAAATCAATGTATTTGATAAGGACTTCAAGTTTACTCAGACCATGCGTGTTAACCTTGGTTTTGATTTCAATCTCCTGGGTATCGACTGGACTGCTGAGGGTATCTTCAGCAAGAGTCTGAATGATGTTTATTACAAGAACTTGGCTTATGAGGAGTCGGGTAAGACCTTGTCTCAGACCTCTTACATGAACTGGGATAACCGTCCTCTTTATACCAAGGTAGCAGATGCTAAGTCGTTTACCAACATCTATGCAATGTATAATACCAGCAAGGGCTACAGCTACAGCCTGTCTTTGTCTGCAGCTAAGCACTTTGCGTTCGGTCTTGATCTGAATGCATCTTATACATTCACTCACTCAGAGTCTGTAAGCAGTATGACCTCATCTGTTGCTCAGAGCAACTGGCGTAATACTCATACTTATCGCTTCTCAAACAACCCAGAGTTGGCTAATAGTGGTTATAATGTGCCTCATACAGTGAAGGCTTCTGCTTTCTATCACTTCAACTGGGGAACCAACAAGTTGTTTACCACTACAGTAGGTCTTATCTACCAGGGTCAGAGCGGTTCTCCTTACTCTCTCGTTTATAGTGGAGATATCAACGGAGATAATGGTACAAGTAATGACTTGATTTTCATCCCTACAGATGCGCAGGTAGACCAAATGCAGTTCTTGGGTACTGATGCTTATACTGCTGAGCAGCAGCGTGCTAATTTGAAGCAGTGGCTTGCTACTACTCGTTATGTGAAGGATCATCGTGGTGAGTACTTCGAGCGTTATGGTGATAACTTGCCGTTCGAGAGTCATTTCGACTTCCACTTTGGTCAGAAGTTTGGCATCCGTACAGGTAAGTATGTACATGCTTTGGAACTGACTTTGGATATCATGAACGTGGCTAACCTCCTGAACAAGGATTGGGGCCGTACCTTCAGTAGTGGTTATAACAGCGAGTTTGTTTCTCCTATCACGTACAAGGGTGATGGTGTATTCCAGTTCGCTAACCCATCAGATATGCCTCTCAAGTATCCTAGCTCATACTACAGCCGCTGGCGTGGTCAGGTTGGTTTGAAGTATACATTCTAAGGTATATTTTATGCTGATATACACAAGTTCATACAACAGATATGAACAGATAAGATAAGACAAAAGAAAAGTCCCTGGAGAATGTAAATATCTCCAGGGACTTTTTTGCATTCTATATCTTTTTTCTATATAGAAAATCCTTTCTTTTTTATATAAACAAATCCTATTTATAAGAACAAGTCTTTCTTTGGCATATTCGCCATATATTTCTTTCTCAGTTTCTCGAAGAAAGCCATAGTATCGTTAGAGAAGCCGTGGCCTTTCCATGTAGATGTGTTCGTGATGAGAATCCAGCATTGGTTATCCGGATATTTCAAGACGATGGCTGATGTGCCAGCCAGCGAACCTGTACGAATCCATGGTTTGTTGCTCTTTGGTGTATAGTTCCAGCCGATAGAGTATTGATGGTCGGCTTGCTCGCGCGTCATAAACTCGATGCTCTTCTTGCTGAGGATATCCTTGACATGTGGCAAACCATCGATGCTGGCAATAAAGCGGCTCAACTCTGCAGTCGAACCACACCAGGCACCTGCACCTGAAAGGCGAGGGAGGTCGGTATCTCCATAGCATTTCTCTACCAGTCGTCCACTGTTGTTGTATTCATACACAGGGATGCTCCCCTGGTGCATGTAGTATTTCGTTTCGTTAGGTCTGCGGTCCTTTAAGTAAGTGCCTGCAATATGCATGTCGTAGCAGCCGGCTGGGTGGAGCACATACTTCTGCATGAAGTTTTCATATTTCATTCCGCTCTTCTTTTCTATAATCATGGAGAGAATCATGTAGCCCAGATTACTGTAGCATTTGCCTTCGCCAGGAGTATAACCCAAGTGGCGCTTCAAGAGAATCTTGAGCAGGGTAGGGTGATCAGGTGGCGTTTTGAGATGGTTCTGCATCATGATGTAGCGGGTGGAAGATACAGGGTCACCGGCATAGTTGTTGAAACCAGCCTGATGGCGCAGCAACTGTTCTACGGTAATATCGTAATATCGCTTGTCCTTGATACTGTTGTTGTAAACGGTATCGCGCAGGATTCCCTTTTCGCCAAACACCTTCTCGTTCAGCTTGAGTTTCTTCATCTCCTGCAATTTCATGATACCTACGGCTGTAATCAGTTTCGATACCGAGGCGAAGCGCATCAGCATGTTAGGCTCCATTCTGATGCCTCGCTCCTTATCCGCCATTCCGAATCCGCGGGCATAGAGTAGCGAGTCGTTGCGGGTGATGACGAGTTGGGCTCCATTGATTTCCCATCTCTTGAGATACCTTTCTATTACCGAGTCCATCTCATGATATTCCTTCCCTTCAGTCAGTGCATTTGAGATGGAATCGTTGATGTGAACTTTAGGGAGCGAATCTGCCGCCTTGTTCTTGTCTGATGCTGATGTACAGCGAGATACACAGCTGTGTGTAGTCCATCCTACGATTGCTGTAAAGGTAAGCAATATGATTGCTATGCGTTTTTTTCTTAGTCGTCGTGCCATTTTATTTAATTTTTCTATGCAAAGATAATGCAATCTTCTCAAATAACAAAACATTGAAAATATATTTAAATTTATTTTGTATTGTCTATGAATTATCGTACCTTTGTACCCAGTTATAAAGAAAAACAATGAAGAAGGTATTAAAAAAGGTATTAAGATCCATATTCTATATAGTAGTCATGTCGGTTCTGGCATTCCTGCCCGACTTCTGGCTTTGGCACATCGGGGTGAGTGAGTGGCCTTTGCTGCTAGCCATCTTATGGTGGGTTCCCTCGTTGTTGCTTGTTCTTGCAGAGGTGGGGTTGCAGATGGGATTCTTCCACAAGTTGTCCGTCCGTGTACTCTTTACCACGATACTTTTCTCGGCATTCCCTAAGGTTGTCTTCATCCTGTTCGATGCATTTCTTCCTTGGTTCTTTGCTCTGATTCCTGCTTTGGGTGTAATGGGTTGGTTTGCCTTCGGCTTTATAGAGGGTTGGAAGCGGTTAGAACTGAAACACATTACCTTTACCTCGCCCGACTTGCCACCTTATTTTGATGGTTACCGTCTAGTACAGATTACCGACTTTCATCTCGGTTCGTTTCCTCCCGGCAATGATTTCGTGCAGAAGGTGGTGGATGCGACCAACAATGAAGAACCCGATATGATTCTCTTTACGGGCGATCTGGTCAATAACCAAGCCAGCGAAGTGGAGCCTTATCTGGATACGCTGAGGCAGCTTCATGCGTCAGATGGCATCTATTCTATCTGGGGAAATCATGATTATTGTGAATATGGCAACAATCATTCTATTGGCGCTTTGAAGAGAAACCGCCGTATGCTCTATGGATATCAGGAAAGTCTGGGGTGGCATCAGCTGATGAACGAACATCATGTGGTGAGTCATGGTATGGCATCTATCGCTGTAATAGGCGTAGAGAATCCCGGTCAGCCTCCTTTCACCAATCGCAGTAATCTGAAGAAAGCGATGAAGGGGTTGAATCCAGATATGTTTAAAATCCTCTTGAGTCATGATCCTCACCATTGGCGCAGAGAAGTAGTTGGTAAGAAGATACAACTTACTCTGGCGGGACATACGCATGCCGGACAATTGAAAATAGGTAAATGGACGCCTGCCCGCATGGCTTTCAAAGAGTGGGGCGGAGCTTACCGCATTGGTGAGCAGATGCTCTATGTATCATCGGGTATTGGTGGTTCTTTCCCTTTCCGCCTAGGCGCATGGCCTGAACTGACAGTTATCACGCTGAAACGTGATTTATAGTTCTAATAGATAACAAAACTGGTGTTTAAGTGTTAAAATACAGTTAAATATTAGCTGTTTGAACCATTGTGATGAAAAAAACGTGTTAAAAATTTGGTGGTTCGAATAAATGTTGTACCTTTGCACTAGTTTTCGCATATATTTGGGCAAATGGGGGGGTGTCGTGAGATTGTACTCCATTTGTTTTTTGAAGCAAGGCGAAAATACTTCACATCAGAAGTAGCTGTTCACATTTTAATTTTACATTTAACATTGAAAACAATGAAGATTCCTGTAGAAGAACAATATAAATACGTAAAACTTACTCTCCCGGATGGAAGCAAGGCTGAAGGTCAGGCTGTCTTGTTGCATGCTTGTTGTGCACCTTGTTCGGCGGCTATCGTAGAATGTATGCTTCGTAATGGTATGAAGCCTACAGTATATTTCAGTAACAGCAATATCTATCCTCAGCAGGAGTATGATGTACGCAAACATGAACTGAAACGATTTCTGGAAGCCCAGAATGTACCTTATGTAGAGGATGAGTATGATCATCAGGAATGGCTTTCTGTTATCAAGGGCTTAGAGGATGAGCCCGAGCGTGGCAGCCGTTGTTCTGTCTGCTTTCAGTTCCGTCTCTCTCATGCAGCCAAGTATGCGCAGGAGCATGGATTTCACCTTCTTACTACCACGTTGGCATCTTCGCGCTGGAAGAATATCAGACAGATAGATACTGCCGGTCATCTTGCCGTTGAGGCTTATCCTGATGTAGAATGGTGGGATATGAATTGGCGGAAGGGTGGTTTGCAGAATCGCCGAGGTGAACTCTTGAGAATCAATGAATTCTATAATCAGTTATATTGTGGTTGCGAATTCAGTATGAGATAAATGAAAAAGCCC
>ERZ773146.2480-NODE-2480-length-12498-cov-11.357631_pt1 | contig 12498 bp, 12 predicted proteins | sample MGYA00580847_ERZ773146 | MGnify/ENA primary metagenome ERZ773146 (study PRJEB29015, sample SAMEA2737830) | human gut metagenome | biome: human gut; feature: human-associated habitat; material: faeces | place: China | collected 2012 ...
AGCGGCAGCGGCAATTGCAACAGTCTTGAGCTTCATAGGGATTATCTCCTTTTTCTTCTTTTTTCTGGTTTCAGACCCCTGACAGCATACCAACTGCCTTGGTTGGGCTGATGTTCTTCCATTATACGCACGTTGACGAAAAAAGCAAGCTTTTTTCGTTAAAAATCAACGATAAAACAAGAACTGTTACCATTTTGACATGAATTTGGCACATTTTAGGAAATGTAAACATGAATCAAATCATCGACATACTCTTCCGCTCCGTTCCATCCCTGTACGCCCGCTGGGGAGTGAACAAAAAATTTTATTTTTCCCTTGACAGCAGCCTACTGCCTTTGTATACTATACATTGTGAACAATGTTCATGTTGGGAGGTGAGCGTACGCATCCAATGGCAACGTCCAAAGCGGACATCTTGAAGATCAGCCGGGATCTGATCCAGCAAAACGGCTGGGCGGCGGTCAACATCCGTGCGGTCGCGGCCGCCTGCGGGGTCTCCGTGGGGTGCATCTACAACTACTTCGGCTCCAAGACCGAGCTGGTGAGTGCGGCAGTGGAAAGCATCTGGAACGACATCTTCCACCGCCCGGAAGACGAAGCCGTGTTTCAGGACACCCTGTCCTGCATCCGGTGGATGTACCGGCAGATGGAATACGGCTATCAGCAGTATCCCGGCTTTTTCACACACCATGCGCTGGGTTTTGTGCAGCAGGATGCGGACGACGGCAAGCAGCAGATGCGGCAGACATGGCAGCACATTCTGGATGCTTTGTGCAACGTGCTGCGCCACGATGCCAAAGTCCGTCCTGACGCCTTTACCGAGCAGTTCACCCCGGAACAGTTTGCGGGCATCCTGTTCTCCCTGATGCTGTCCGCGGTGGTGCAGCAGAACTTCGACCCTTCTGCGGTGCTAGAAGTCGTGCGCAGGACCATTTATTAAGCAAAAAAACATCCCACAAGCCTTGTGGGAGTTTTTTAAGTCCGAATGTGAACATGGTTCAATTTGGCTTCTGCGCCCCGCAGAGCATACGATCACCAGCCTTTTTCCCTACGATGCCTCCGGTACGGCTCTGCCGCGCCGGTTCACTATAAAATCAAAAAACTGCAATCAAAACAAATAAAGGAGAAAAACGTATGAGAGCCGTTATTGAAACTGTTTTCGACATCTTCTATCTGGTCACCGTACTCACGGTGGGCATCCGCATGATCCGCGGCAGCAAGGCTGGCACCCAGTTCCGCCTGTTCGGCCTGATGGCCGTTGTGCTGGGCGCGGGCGACTCCTTCCATCTGGTGCCCCGCGCACTGGCGCTGTGCACCACCGGTCTGGAAAACTACGCTGTGCCGCTGGGGCTGGGCAAGTGGATCACCTCTGTGACCATGACCGTGTTCTATGTGCTGCTGTACTACGTCTGGCGCAAGCGCTACCAGATCGAAGGACAGAAGAACGTGACCGCCGCTGTGTACGCCCTGTCCGCTGTGCGCGTTGTGCTGTGCATGATGCCGCAGAACCAGTGGCTCACCAACCACACCCCGCTGGCATGGGGCATCCTGCGCAATGTGCCCTTTGCCCTGCTGGGTCTGCTGATCATCGTGCTGTTCTACCGCAGCGCCAAGCAGAACAACGACAAGGCTTTCCGTTGGATGTGGCTGACCATCGTGCTGAGCTTCGGCTTCTATATCCCCGTTGTTCTGTGGGCAGACGTGAACCCCATGATCGGTATGCTGATGATCCCCAAGACCTGCGCCTACGTCTGGACCGTGCTCATCGGCTACAACGCCATGAAGACCGAGACCGTCAAGCAGAACTAACCTTTTTTCCCTGCTGCTTAACAGAAAACCCGCCGACAGACAGCGATGCACTGCTCTGCCGGCGGGCTTTTTATATTGTATAAATAAATGTGGCTCCACATTTAAACAGTTTCTTTTCACTCCTCGGTGAAATACTCCGGGTGGACGCTGCGGGCCTGCTCCACCGAGAGCTTATAGCGGTTCAGGTGGCTTTCCAGCGCCTCGCCCAGTTCATCGGCGGTGCCATGCAGCAGCATTTCCAGAATGCGGGTGTGGGCAGCGCAGACGGATTTGTTCTCGTTGGTCTGCAAGCTGAACTTGCGGATACGCTCCACATGCTGCAGCTCACCCAGCATGTGGTCAAAATGCGCCTCCATGCCGGTGATCTCAAAGGCCTTGCGGTGGAACTGGTTGTCCAGTTCCAGCAGGCGGGTCTCCCGGTTCGGCTGGGTCAGGTCGGCTTCCAGCAGGCGGTAGTTCTCAATGACCTGCCGGTACTCCTGCTCCTGCTGCTCTGTCAAGCGGCCGCGCACCCGGTTCAAGATCTCTTTTTCCAGCGTAAAGCGGGCAAACTGCTCCAGCTCCATCCGCTTCAGGTCGATGGGAGCCACATGGGTACCGCTTTGCGGCTTGATGTCCACCATGTGGGCAATGTTGAGCATGATCAGCGCCTCCCGCATGGGGGTGCGGCTGATGCCCATCTGCTCCGCAAGTTCCCTGTCGTTCAGGGGGTCGCCTGGCTTCAGCTCCATGGTGATGATCCGGCTGCGGATGGTCTGATACGCCTGTTCCCTCGCACTCAAAGATGCCATTGCAGTGTTCTCCCTTCGGGGTCAGTTGGTGATATACTAGTATATGACCATATTACCCAACTGCCGGGCAACTGTCAATAGCAGGAGCGACCGAAAATCAAGGGCAATTTTTTGCTATTTTGTTCAATGAAGTGCCCGCGCCGGGCGGTACACCATCGGCAGCCACACAAAAGCTACCGCCAAGCCGCAGGCCACATCAATGACCGAATGCTGCTTGGTGAACACGGTGGACAGGCAGATGAGCGCCGCCCACGCCCATGCCAGCACCTTGCGTAGGGGCTTGCCCTCTGCCAGCTTGCTGTGGCTGAAAGCCATTGCCATGCAGGCGGAGCTCTGGCAGTGGATGGAGGGACAGACGTTCACGGCGGCGTCCGCCTTCCACAGCAGCTGCATGATCCGCAGCGCCGGGTTATCCCGGCCAAGAGTCTCCACGGCAGGACGCAGTTCCAGCCCGTTGGGCAGGATCATGTACACAATCAGGCAGAAGGTCATGCCGGAAAACATGGTCAGGCAAAGCTTATCGTAGGTGGCGGTATCGCACCACCACAGTGCCGCCGTTACCCCCGCCAGCAGCAGAAACCAGCTGCAATAGGGGATCACGAACCACTCGTTGAAGGGGATCAGATCGTCCAGCGGGCTGTGCAGGATATATTTTGGGGCAGTGATGGCGAGATCCAGCCAGAAGAACCAGATCAGGTACACCACCCAGTACAGCTGGTACCACAGGTGCGGGCGGCACCGGCTGCGCAGTTGGTCAAGCTTCATGTCGTTTCTCCTATTTTTTATGTGAATTGACGTGTTATTATAGCACATTCCATCCACTTGCGCAATTGCCGCCCCTGCGCTACAATAAAAATAAACTGTATCTTATTTATAAAAGGAGTACGTCATGCCACAAGAATTTCCCGCCATCCGTCTGGTCGCGCTGGATCTGGACGGCACCCTGCTGAACCGCGAGGGGCACGTCACCCCCCGCACCCGCGCCGCCCTGCAAGCTGCTGTGGATAAGGGCGTGTACATCGTGCCCGCCACCGGGCGTCCGCTGGCCAGTCTGCCGCCGGAGGTGGCGCAGCTGCCCGGCATCCGCTACGTTATCACCTGCAACGGTGCCGCCGTGTGGGATTTGGGCAGCGACCCCGTAGGCGCAGTGTACAGCCGCTATTCCAACGCAAAAGAGCACCGCACCAGCACCCCGGTCTGCCTGCTGCACAGCCTGATGCCGGTGGAGACTGCCCGCGAAGCCTTTGCGGTCTGCGAGAGCTGCCACGCCGACCTGCGCATTTTCTCGGACGGATACGCCTGCACCGATGCCCGCAGCATTGCGCTGGCCGCTGCCCGGGCAGCAAAGAAGGACGGCACCGAAGCGCACCAGCCCAACGATGGCCGCTTTACCATTCTGCGGGACGCGGCCGAGTGGATGAGCCGCAACGCCTTTGCCATTGAAAAGCTCTGCGTGTTTTTTGAAAACCCGCAGCAGGCTGCGGCTGCGCTGCCCCGCTTTCATGCCGTCCCGGGCGTAGAGATCGTACAGGGGTCGCCGAAAAACGTGGAAGTGACCGCCGCCGGTGTGGACAAGGGCGAGGCGCTGCGCGCACTGGCCGACCGGCTGGGCGTCCCGCACGCGTGCACTCTTGCGGTGGGCGACAGCGAGAACGACCGCGCCATGCTGCAAAAGGCCGGTGTGGCCGCTGTGATGGCCAACGGTATGCCGGAGATCCGGGCGCTGGCGCACCTTGTCAGCAAGGCCGACTGCGACCATGACGGCGTAGCGGAGATACTGGAAGCCCTTGGTATCTGATCCAGTTTTTGCAGCAATTTTCCAGCATTTTTACCGGCTTCTGCCCCAATTTTTCGGGTCATTCGTCATTTTTGTGCAATGTATACAAGCTATTATGCCAAACATTGTGCTTGTTGAGCATTACCAAAGACGGGCTGTTCGTTTATACTAGTATCATAAGCGCGTATGGGGGTATTGCGCCCACAGGAGCAAACCCGACGCACCAAGAGAGTTCAAATATAAAAGGAGAAATGCGTTATGAATCCCATCGTAGAAAAGGTCTATCAGATCGGCATTATCCCTGTTATCGCTTTCAACAGCGTTGATGAGGCCCTGCCCCTGTGCAAGGCTCTGTCTGAGGGCGGTCTGCCCGCAGCTGAGGTCACCTTCCGCACCGCATGTGCTGAGGAGTGCATCCGCAAGATCCACGAGGAGATGCCCGAGATGCTGCTGGGCGCCGGCACCGTTCTGACCTGCGAGCAGGCCGACCGTGCTATGGCTGCCGGTGCTTCCTTTATCGTTGCTCCCGGCTTCGACCCCGAAGTCTGCAAGCACGTCATCGCCAAGGGCGGCATCATGATGCCCGGCACCTGCTCCGCAGGCGAGATGTTGTTTTTCTGGTTTGATTTTAGCTAACTTTCCAATTAATAAAGATATCTTACTAATTGCTTTAGTCCTTCTCTCTTACGGAATTCAAATTTTTATGCGTCAAGAAAAAATAACTTGGAGTTTACTTTCATTTTTCATTATTTCAATTATTGCTTTCATATAAAAAAGACTGGAAAAATTTTCCAGTCTTTTTTATTATTTCAATGAAATTCCTTGTAAAAATTCTTTTACTCGAATTGATGATTGACTAAAGAAGGCATCTTTTGCACCATCAAACTCAACTTCACCATTCTCAACAAACAAAATTTTATCTGCGGCATCTTTTGCAAATTGCATGTTGTGAGTAACCATAATCATCGATTGGCCTTCTTTGGCTAATCTTTCCAACATTTTTAAAATCATCATTTCACTTTCTGGATCCAATGCACTAGTTGGTTCATCAAGTAAAATATATTCTGGTTTAACAGCTAAAGCACGACAAATTGAAATACGTTGTTGTTGTCCCCCAGATAACTCATCAGGATATGCATCCGCATATTCGTCTAGTCCAACTTCTTTTAATAGATTATGCGCATTCGTTTCGGCTTGCTCTTTAGCGACGTGATGCACAAAAATAGGCGATGCTGTAATGTTTTTTAAAATAGTTAAATTAGGAAACAAATTCCAATTTTGAAATACCATGCTAGTTTTATCCCGAAGCTCTTTATTTTCTTTGTTCGAAATTGGCTTAGCAAAATCCAAATGTAAATCATCAAAATCTAAAGTTCCCGAATCAGGCGTCACTAACATATCTAAAGAACGTAAAAGCGTAGTCTTCCCTGATCCTGATGGTCCAACAATCACAGTTGTTTTTCCTTGTGGAAATTTAGCTGAAATTCCTTTGAGAACCGCTTTTTTACCAAAACTTTTTTTAATTTCATTAATTTTTAACATTAGTTCTCGTCCCCTTTCATATATCTAGAAGACTTCTTTTCTAAGTAGCGTTGTAAGACGCTTAAAATTGTACATAGCATTGCATATAAAGCAGCAACTTCAACATACATTAAAAGTGGTTCATAATTTTGTGCTGCATACTGCTGACTAATCTGAAACATTTCAGCAATCGTAATGGTACTAGCTAATGATGTATCTTTAACCAAACCAATAAATTCGTTTGATAAAGGTGGCAAAACAATTCGAAATGCTTGAGGCATTATAATTTTCCATAGTGTTTGGGGGGTACTAAATCCCAAAGTATATGCAGCATCCCACTGATCTTTATTAACTGATAACAAAGCTGAACGAATGGTTTCAGAAGCATAAGCCCCAGTATTCAATGAAAAACCAATCACAGCTGCAGTGAAAGCTGGCAATTTAACCCCAATTGCTGGAAGACCAAAAAAGATAATAAATAATTGAACTAACAACGGTGTCGAACGAAAAACCCAGACATAAAAACTCGCAAGTAATCGTAGAAGTTTCCATAAAATTGAAACTATTCCACTAAACTTTGGATTCAAAAATTTAATTAACGCTACAATTACAGCAATTATAATTCCAAATGTAAAAGAAAGTAAGGCTAACGGGATTGTATACTTAACCATTGCTTCTAATAATTTAGGTAATGCTGAAATGACAATATCCCACATTTTAACTCTCCTGTTTGCTTATTTTGGTTTATCAAATAGTTTAATTATAACCAAACGCTTACTTTTTTTCCACAAATTGACTAAAACCAATCAAAAAAAGGACTGATTTTTAAATCAGTCCTTTCGCTTAGTTTTTATAGAGTATCAGTTGTATCGGCTTCGATAGCTTATTTTTCAGGAGAAACTTTGTCTCCATCTTCATCAGGAAGAATTAAGTTCAAGACAATTCCAATCACCGTTGCCAAAGCAACTCCAGTAAATTGGAAATTACCTAATTGAAGATAAGCATTTCCGACTCCAATAACAAGGACAACAGAAGCAATCATCAAATTACGTTTCTTATTCATATCAAGATGATCATCAACCATTACTTTAATCCCACTTGAAGCAATTGTTCCAAATAGTAAGAAACTAATTCCCCCAATTACAGGCAATGGCATTTGCATAATTAAAACGTTTAATTTATTCACAAAAGCGAAAATCATCGCAAAAATGGCAGCTCCCACAATTACATACACACTATAAACTTTAGTAATTGCCATTACCCCAATATTTTCACCGTAACTAGTTACTGCTGGACCACCAATTAAACCGGCCATCAATGAAGCAGCTCCATCTCCAGCTAAAGTACGATTTAGGCCTGGATCCTTAAAAAAGTTTCGGTGAGTTAATTCACCTAAAACCATTAAATGACCCATGTGTTCTGTCATTGTAACAAAAGCAATTGGTGCCATGATTAAGATTGCTTTCCAGTCAAAGTGGAATCCTTTTTCAGTCCCAAGAAATTGAAAATCTGGAACTTTGAACCATGGAGCAGAGGCAATTGCATGTAAATCAACCAAGCCACAAGCCATTGCGATTAAATAACCACAAATAATTGCTAATAGAACAGGAATCATTCCTAAAAATCCCTTTAATTTCATATTAAAGAAAACTGCTAAGAATAAGGTTGCTAAAGCAATCATGAAATACGTCAAACTATAGTGTCCACTTGCAGTCATCATAGCATCTTTAGCAGCGGCTCCGGCAAGTGAAAGACCAATTACGACCACGGTTGGGCCGACCACAATTGGTGGAAGTAATTTATCAATCCAATTAGTTCCAAGCATCCAAACCAGCATGGCAACGATTAAGTAAACAACCCCAACTGCAATCACTCCTTGTTGTACTCCAGAAATCCCAGTGGTCTTCATTAGAGCTAACATCGGTGTAATAAAAGCAAAACTTGATCCCATGTAAGCGGGAATTTTACCCTTTGTAATTAAAATATGTAATAACGTACCAATCCCAGATGCAAATAAGGCAATACTAGGACTCAATCCAACTAGTAACGGAACGATTACGGTACTACCAAACATCGAAAACATATGTTGTAAAGATAGCCCAATCCATTTAATCCCACTTGGTCGTTCGTGAATATCTAAAACAATATCTTTTTCTTTACTCAACTTAATTCCCCCTGTTATGCAAAAAGGACTAACGTCAGTGACGTTAGTCCTTTAGTCTAATTTTACAGCATTAAAGATTCGGCTAAAATCTTGCAGTCTCTCTGTACCATCATTAAAGATTTCTTGTTAAATTAACTTTAACTCAATGGTCATAAATGTCAAGCTTTTATTTGATATTGACGTTTACTTTCGTTAACTCCAGTAAAAGTAAATTGAGAATGATCTTTAAGATCATCAAGGTGATAATCACCAGCGTCTAGTTTAGGCCATTGTGCAAACATCGTTTCATATTCTGGAACTGTTAAACGAGTTCTTTGATTAAGTATTTCATTAATTTGTTTTTTTCGTTGGCTGTTTTTAAATCCTGGTTGTAAAGTACCAGTGTAAAATTCACCTTGGGCCCCTGAACCATAACTAAAGATTCCAATTTGATCTCCAGCATGCAAATCATCAGAATTATCCAATAGAGATAACAAACTGAGATACAACGAGCCAGTATATAAATTACCAACTCGTTTGTTATAAACACGACTAGCCTCAAACTCACTTAAGAAGTGCTTTTGATCAGTTTCAGAAAGTTCAGGCAAAATTTCACGTAACCCTTTAAGACCCATCTTTGTGTATGGAAGATGGAATACTAAAGCACTTAAATCAGTCAAATTCATGTCATTAGTTTGCAAATAATCATGAATCGTCTTTACAAAAAATTGTTGGTAAATATCATTCGAATAATGACCATCAACCAAGGCCTCAGTTCGATTCAAAGGACGCCAAAAATCCATAATATCATCTGAATATACACTGCTATTTTTGCTTAGTTTAAGAATTGTTGAGTCAGCTGCAATCGTCATTGCCACTGCTCCTCCACCTTGAGTTACTTCCCCAGGGGTTCTAACTCCATAACGCGCTACATCAGCTCCGACCACAAGTGCTTGTTGATTTGGATGAAGATTTACAAACTCTTTGGCCATTTGAATTCCAGCAGTTGCTCCATAACACGCTTGCTTGATTTCAAAAGCTCGTGCATGACGACTTAACCCTAATAAATTTTGTAAATAAATAGCCCCCGACTTAGAATTATCAATTCCAGTCTCTGTACCTAAAATAATTAAACTAATTTTATCACGATTACTATCATCGATTACTTGTAAAGCAGCATTAGCAGCCATGGTAACTGTGTCCTGGGTATTTGGAATTACTGCTTGTTCCGTTTGTCCAATTCCAATTAAATATTTATTAGGATTTTCATTTCTAGCATTTGCTAAATCAACCATATCAACATAGTAATTAGGAGTAAAAAATACTATCTTATCAATTCCAACGTTCATTTTATCGCTCCAATTTATTTGTTTTTATAGTATAAGTGTATCGTTTTATCTAGCATTCGCAAAGGTCATTAACCATAACTTAACCTAAAGTTACAAAAGCCTATGATTTCTCATAGACTTTTTAAAATTTAATTTTCATTAACAAATTTTGTAATTCGTTTCATAGCTTCCTTAATGTTATCTAAGTCAGCTGCATAAGAAATTCGAACATACCCTTGACCACTTTCGCCAAAAGCATCTCCTGGTGTAACTCCGACATGAGCTTCACGAGCAAGTCTTAAAGCAAACTCTTCTGAAGTTTCATTGAACTTATTTGGCATCTTAGCAAAGATATAAAAAGCACCATCAGGACTAATTACATCGAAGCCAACTTTACGAAGTGCTTCAGTTACTAAATCACGACGCTCACGATATTTAACAAGCATTGGTTTAGAATCATCATAACCATTGTCTAAGGCCTCTAGTGCAGCATACTGGGCTGGATTAGATGGTGATGTAACTAAATATCCATGAACCTTGTTAACATTTTTGATTACTTCAGCTGGTCCTGTAATATACCCTAAGCGCCACCCAGTCATGGCATGAGATTTTGAAACACCATTAATTAAAATCGTACTTTCAGGTAAATATTGTGCAATAGAAGTGTGTGGCATTTCATAAGTTAATTCAGCGTATATTTCATCAGAAATTACTAACAAACCATATTCGTCTAAAACTTTAGCTAAAGCCTTAATTTCATCTTCAGTGTATTCAACCCCAGTTGGATTAGTTGGGTAATTTAAAATAATTGACTTAGCATCTGGGTTAGCTTTTAAAGTTTCTTCGAGCTTTTCTGCCGTTAATTTAAATGCATCTGCAGAGGTATCAATTGAAACTACCTCACCATGTGCCATTTCAATTACTGAAACATAAGCTGGATAAGCAGGCATTGGAACAATTACTTTATCACCATCATTAATTGTTGCTAAAAAAGTACTGGATAGAGCTTCCGTTGCCCCATCAGTAACCACAACCTCTGTAGCAGCATCATAATCAAGATTAAGACGTTTTTTTACGTAACGACTAATTGTTTCACGCAACTCCATCCAACCTGGTTGAGGAGAATAGTGTGACTTGTTTTCTTTAATGCTTTCAATGGCAGCTTTTTTAACGTGTTCTGGCGTATTGAACCCAGGTTCTCCAACATTTAAACTGATTAAATCAGGAACATCGCTTATTTTCAAAGAAAACAAACGAATACGTGCTGGAGTGATTTGGGCGAGAGTATGATTATACGTCTCACTAAGTCTGGCATTTAATTTTGGCATATTTGAAACTCCCTTAATTGTCTACATTTTTAAAACATATGTTTTATTTTATTTACAATGATAATATTAATTTGAGAAAATATCAATAAAATGACAAAATTTTATAAAATTAAGCTACTTTTGTTAAGATTTTATCCAAAAAAATCCTATCAACTAAAATTGATAGGATTTAAAAATTATTTATTTAATTTATCTTGTGCTTTTTGTGCTGCAATATTCATAACGTTTCAAGGACGGTCAAAGCCTGGTTGGAAGAAGAAATCAGCATAAGCCAATTCATCAACTGTCATGTGTTTTTGGATTGCTAGCGAAATTGCATTGATATTAGCCGTTACATCTTGTTTAGACATAATTTGAGCCCCTAAAACTTCACGAGTACGCGGATCAAAAGTTAATTTGAAGTATACTTTTGCATTGTTTGAAGCTGGTACAAAAGCTGGTACTTTATCATCAGTTAAAAATACTGATTCAACGTCAATACCCATTTTTTAGCGGTAACATCTTTTAATCCAGTTGAAGCAAACTTGTAATTATAGACATGAAGTGCAGATGATCCAGAGACAGCAGTTGTTTTGCGACGTTTTTCATTTAAATTATAAGCAGCTGAACGACCTTGTCGACGAGCATTTGGTGCAAGCGCAATTAATTTTTTGGTTCCAGTTGGGGCAAACTCAATTTTAGTGGCATCACCAACGGCAAAAATATCTGGTTGACTAGTTTCTTGATATTCATCAGTCATAATTAAGCCTTGGCTATCAAGTTTAACAGTATCTTTCAACCATTCAGTTGCTGGACGAATTCCTGCAGCTTCAATTCCAATATAACCTGAACCAATGACTGAGACATTATTAATATCAGGGTCAACTTCAGCTTTCTTTAAAAGAATTTCCCAGTCACGTCCACGCATAGCATAAATATTCTTTAAATCTTTTCCTGGCACAGGTAGTTCAAAAGGAACCGCTCCTAACGAAAGAACTAACTTATCATATTTACTTTCAGTTTCTTCACCGTTATTAACATCAACAACCTTAATTGAATGTTGTTTTGGGTCAATGCTAGTCACTTCAGAATTAATATAAACATGAACGCCCTTTGCTTCCATTCCACCAATCGTTGCATAACTAACGGAATTAACATCCTTAACGACTCCTTGAAGATACAATTCAATTCCACATGATAAGAAAGAAACAAAATCGCCCTTTTCATACCAATCAATCTCAGCATTGGGAAAATCGTGTAATACTCCTCTTACAGTTTCAAAACCACCGTGTGATGAACCTACAACTGCTACTTTCATATATCTCTCCTCCTAAATTAAAAGGTCTTGCAAAACTTAACCTTGCGGGACTGAGTTACCTTATAATAATTATAATTATGCAAGGTAAATCTAATCCGATTGGTTAATTTGATAGTTTACGGTACAATATAAATAGTATGTTTAAGGGAGATAATAAGATGAAAAAACTTTTAGTCAGTAGCATTGTTATTCTTAGTTCTTTGACTTTAGCAAGTTGTTCATCATTAGATGGTCAATACAAAAAATCAAGTAATGATAAAAAACAAACTACTAAACAAGTCAAAACCCCTACTAGATCATCATTTAAAAATAATGTAGCAACATTAAATGATAAAACAATTAAAATTACTGGGGTCAAAACAATTAAAGATACACAAGAATATAGTCAACCTTTAGTGGTCTTCATGTATAAAACCACTAACAAATCAAACAAAATTATTACGCCACTAACTGCTTGGAATAATACCTTTAAAATAACCCAAAAAGGTAAATCGCTTAAAAAAG
>ERZ773146.2495-NODE-2495-length-12452-cov-2.849399_pt1 | contig 12452 bp, 10 predicted proteins | sample MGYA00580847_ERZ773146 | MGnify/ENA primary metagenome ERZ773146 (study PRJEB29015, sample SAMEA2737830) | human gut metagenome | biome: human gut; feature: human-associated habitat; material: faeces | place: China | collected 2012 ...
GGATGTTAAGATTCTGTTTCTCACGGTTTTCAAGAGATTTATCAATAAAAATGCATATTAGGAGAAAAACTTATGAGTAGTAGTGGTAACAGCAGAAATGGGGCACATAGCAGCAACCGGACACAGACAGGCGGAAGCGGTCATCCGCAGAGAAAGCCGCTTACCAAGGCGCAGAAAGCAGCGATCCGCAAGAAGAGGCGCCAGAAGAAAATTATTCTTGTTGTGGTCGAGATCCTGGTGCTTCTGCTTCTGGCAGTTGTATTGTTTGCGGTAGTGAAACTCTCCAAGATCCAGAAAGATACTTCTTTCAATGAGAGTGATCTGGAATTCAACGAGGGAATTTCTTCGGAATCCCAGCAGATCATGAAGGGCTATACGACGTTAGCGCTGTTCGGACTGGACAACCGTTCCAACGGCAACCTGTCCAAGGGTAACAGTGACGTGATTATGATTGCGAGCATCAACAATGATACACATGAGGTGAAGCTGGCATCCGTATACAGAGATTCCTATCTCGATATCGGCAACAGCACCTACCGGAAATGTAACTCAGCCTATGCGAACGGCGGACCGGAGCAGGCGATCTCCATGTTAAACACGAACCTCGATTTAAATATCACGGATTATGTGACCGTGGACTTTAATGCGGTCGTAGAGTGTGTGGATCTTCTCGGCGGTGTTGAGATGACCGTAACCGATGAGGAAGCGGTGCTGATGCACGGTTACATGGATGAGATCTCCAAACTGACCAAGAAGAAATCCGAGTATCTGCCGGGAGCCGGCACCTACACGATGGATGGTGTACAGGCATGTGCATTCGCGCGTATCCGTTATACGGCGGGAGATGACTATAAGCGTACCGAGCGTCAGAGGGCAGTGCTTACGGCGATGATCCAGAAGGCACAGAAGTCCGATCTCAAGACGATCAACAGTCTGATCGATGAAGTGTTCGGCGATATTAAGACAAGTTACAGCAACACCGATCTGATTGCACTTGCATCCCAGGTATTCAATTACAGCCTTGGAGAGACGACCGGCTTCCCGTTTGAGAAGAATACGATTACTTTGGGATCGAAAGGAAGTGTTGTTGTGCCGTGTGATCTTGAGTCTAACGTAACACAGCTCCACCAGTTCCTGTATGATGATACGGAATATGAGCCGACAGACACGGTAAAGAGCAACAGTGAAAAGATTATCAGTGATACCGGATTCCACCAGGGAGATGGCTATTGATGCGTGTAGATATCATAATTCCGACTTACAAACCGGATGACACTTTTTGTCTGCTCCTGCAAAAATTGCAGGAGCAGACCTTTGTTATACATGAACTTATTCTGGTGAATACCGAGGAGACGCTGTGGAACGATGCCATCCGGAAGTATCCGATCGAGCAGATCAGAAAGGAACTTCCGTTTCCAAGCCGCATTTTCCATATGACCAGAGAGAATTTTGATCACGGCGGTGCCAGGAATACGGGAGCGGGATATTCCGGTGCGGATATTCTGATTTTTATGACACAGGATGCCGTGCCGGCTGACGACAGGCTGGTGGAACATCTGGTGCATGCGCTCACATCCGGTGCGTCCGGTCTTGGGACTCCCGCAAAAGGTGCGGTTGCGGTCGCGTATGCAAGGCAGCTCCCGCGGGAAGACTGCGGCATCATCGAGCGCTATACCAGACAGTTTAATTATCCAAAAGAGGGATGCGTCAAGAGCAGTGAAGATATACCGCGGCTCGGCATCAAGACCTTTTTCTGCTCGGACGTGTGCGCTGCGTACCGCAGAGATCTGTTTGAGCAGCTTGGCAGATTTGAGTCTCCGGTTATTTTTAACGAGGATATGTTTTTTGCGGCGCATGCAGTGCAGGAAGGATACAAGGTTGCGTATGCGGCGGACGCCGAGGTGGTTCATTCGCACAACTATTCGGTGAAGCAGCAGTTTCACCGCAATTTTGATCTGGCAGTGTCACAGACGGCACATCCGGAGATCTTTGAGCAGGTCAGCTCGGAGGCGGAGGGCATGCGTCTGGTGAAAAATACGATGGGTTATCTGTGTAAGATTCACAAGCCGTATCTGATCTGGAAGTTAGGATGGCAGTGTGTCGGCAGGTACGCCGGTTATTTTCTGGGGAAGCGCTATCAGAAGCTTGGCAGACGGCAGATCCTGAAGTGTACCATGAGCCCATATTACTGGAAGCGGATATGGTCAGAAAAGTAGGGAGTAGAAAATGAGTAACATACTATATATCGTAGTACCCTGCTATAATGAGCAGGAGGTACTTCCGGAGACATCCAAAAGACTGCGGGAAAAAGTGCAGACATTGCGCCAGAACGGCAAAATCGACGCGGACAGCCGGATTCTGTTTGTGAATGATGGATCGAAGGATGCGACGTGGGAGATGGTTCAGAAGCTTCACGAGGAGAATCCTGTATTTTCCGGCGTGAATTTATCCAGGAACCGTGGACATCAGAATGCGCTTCTGGCAGGCATCGAGGTGGCGTCGGAACATGCGGATATGATCGTCTCCATGGATGCGGATCTGCAGGACGATGTGGATGCGATGGACCGCATGATCGATGCCTATGAAGCGGGAAATGATATTGTCTATGGCGTGCGTTCTTCCAGACAGAAGGACACGTTCTTTAAGCGCAACACGGCGCAGCTGTTTTACCGGCTGCTTCATTTCCTGGGGGCGGAGGTCGTGTATAATCACGCGGATTACCGGCTGTTAAGCAGACGTGCCGCAAAAGGTCTTCTGTCCTTTGAAGAGGTGAATCTGTTTTTACGCGGAATCGTTCCGATGGTGGGCTATAAGAGTACGACCGTAACCTATGAGCGCGGGGAACGATTCGCGGGCGAGAGCAAGTATCCGCTGGGGAAAATGGTGGCATTTGCACTGGAGGGAGTGACGTCCCTCTCGGTCAAGCCAATCCGCATGATTACGATGGGTGGATTATTTGTGTGCCTCGTCAGCCTGGGAATGCTGATTAAGGCGTTTGTGGATTACGCGAACGGCAACGTGGAACCGGGGTGGACAAGTGTGATTATTTCCATCTGGGTGCTTGGAGGACTGCAGTTGTTTGCAATCGGAATTATCGGAGAGTACATCGGGAAGACTTATATGGAGACGAAACGGCGTCCGAGATATCTGATTGAATCGGTGCTTTTGGATGCAGTGGAGCAGGAAGACACTCCTGGCAGGGAATAACGGTTTTGATTTCGGAATAACCGGTTGTGATTTCTTTTGGGCATGGAATCTGTGGAATAGAGGGTTTTATGAGTAAAAAATATAAAGTGTGGATTTTTTGGGCATTGATGCTGATCGGGGCACTTCTGGTGGTAAGTCAGAGCAGCTATTCGGATGGCGACGATGCCTTTTTTTATCAGTATATGAACAGTATGGGATTTGGAGAGTATCTGTCCTGGCGCTATCAGACCTGGGTGGGGAGAATGTCGGGAGAGGCGTTTGTGTATCTTGCATTCCGGCTCGGGCTTGGCTTCTGGCGAGTGGTAAATGCCGTGATGCTGGTGCTTCTGCCGATGGGGGTTCTGCGTCTGTCAGAAAAGGCGGCAGGGATTGACTCCCACAGTGAGGAAGCAATCGGACCCTGCGCGGTGGCAGTGGGCGGCTATTTTCTCATGAACATTATAACTGTCGGCTATGCGGCGGTCTGGGTGAATGGTTCCATCTTCTATACCTGGTGTTTTACCTGCGGAATCTGGGCGCTGATGCCTTTTGCGGACGCGGTGTTCGCAAAGCCGGGGGAAGAGCCTGCGCTGAATAAGAAATATTTTCTGATCAGCATACCGTGCGCGGTGGCAGGAACGATGTCCATCGAGCAGATGAGCGCTGTTTTGTTGACGTTTGAGGTGCTGGCGGCTGCCGCACTGTTTCTTCGCCATAAAAGAGTGCATCCGCTTCTTCTGGTTCAGACACTTGCGACAGCGGTGGCGTTTGGGATTCTGTTCTCGGCACCCGGCAATGAGATCCGTGTGGCAAGTGAGATTGCCAACTGGATGCCGGAATACGAGACGATGCCGTTCGGACAGCATGTGTTCATCACGGTACACTGGCTGCTGTCATCGTTTGCAAATGAAAACAAATTGTTTTTATGCGGCATCTGGGTTGTGGGAATCCTTCGTCTGCTGCAGCAGGAGCAGAAGAAAAAGAGAGACTGGATTGCTTTTGGGATTGCGGCGGTCTTTACCCTGGCCGCACTGCTTCCTTATGCAGGCGTTGATCTGTTATCGGATATGGGGATGCAGTATATCGATATCGAATCGTGCGTGTACCAGGTGCCGTCCATGGCGGTGATGACGCGGGAAGCGATCCTTGCTATGATCTGGTGGGCTGTGGCATTGCTTTTTACACTGCCGTTTTTATGGCGCGTGTCAGAAAAACACATCACGCTGGTGCTCGCCTATCTTGCGGGAATCGCGAGCGAGGCGATTATGTATTGCTCTCCGACGATGTATGCGTCCGGTGCGCGCGTTTATTATCTGACGGATCTTTTGTACCTGTTTATTATTTTGACACTTGCATTTTCCCTGAAAAAGAAGCGCTGGAGAAATGGATTCTATGCGGGACTGCTCGTGGCGGGCGTTTGGAATCTGGTGTGGCAGGTCCTTTTTTAGACAGAAAAGAACAGAAACATACTTTTTTGATACTTTCGTCACAATTACATCACATTTTCCCTGTAAACTGCATCATAGAAAGTGAGAGAGAAAAAGAAACACTCACCGGAACAGAACAAAAAGTTGTCAGGGAAAGGAGCAATTATTATGGATAACAATGAACGTAATCATAACCAGTCTTCCGATTCCTTCTATTCATATAATAACGGAACGAATCAGAACGGCACATCACAGAACAACGGAGCATACAGTACGAACGGAGCCTATCAGAACAGCAGCACATACGGTCAGAACGGAGGAACCTACCAGAGCGGAGGAACCTACCAGAGCGGCACACAGGGTAACAGTGCATACGGTCAGAACGGAGGAACCTACCAGAACGGCGGTTATCAGCAGCAGTTCTATCAGAGCCAGGGAGCCGGGAATGCGGCGTACGGCCAGAATCCTTCCGGCAGGAAGGAAAAGAAGAGAAGAGAAAAGAGAGAGAGAAAGCCGGGCGGCTTTGGCATGAAGCTTGCAAAATGCGCGGCACTGGCACTGGTCTTCGGACTGGTATCCGGAACGGTGTTCGAGGGCGTGCATCTCGCATCGGGTCAGATTTTCGGAAGCCCGGATTCCACGGCGGCAGCCACAGGCAGCGTACTGACACAGTCCGATTCCAACACCAAGATTGAGGCGACCGACACATCATCCAGCTATGTGGCATCCGATGTCTCTGACATCGTGGAAGCGGTAATGCCTTCCATCGTATCAATCACGAATGTGAGCGAAGCCCAGTATCAGAGCTTTTTCGGCGGAACACAGACACAGCAGAGCACAAGCTGCGGTTCCGGTATTATTGTGAGCCAGGATGCAGACAATCTTTACATTGCGACTAACAACCATGTGGTGGAGGGGGCAGACAGCCTCACGGTCGCATTCAGTGACAACACAACCGTCAGTGCGGAGATCAAGGGTACCGATCCTTCCACAGATCTTGCAGTTATCCGCGTTGCGTTAAGCAGCATCGATTCTGACACATTAAATACGATTAAAGTTGCAACACTTGGCAATTCGGATGATCTGAAAGCCGGACAGGCAGCGATCGCCATCGGTAATGCACTCGGCTATGGCCAGTCTGTGACAACCGGTGTCATCAGCGCATTGAACCGTGAAGTAGCCGTATCCGATTCCAACAGCAACACAAATTACACCGCAGAACTGATCCAGACCAGTGCAGCGATCAACCCTGGCAACAGTGGCGGCGCATTGCTCAATGCAGCAGGCGAGGTCATCGGTATCAACTCTGTAAAATATGCAGATACCGAGGTTGAGGGAATCGGATATGCTATCCCGATCAGCACAGCAATGCCGATCATCGAAGATCTGATTACGAAGGAAAAGGTGGATGAGGCAGACAGTGCATATCTTGGTATCGGCGGCGTCGATGTCACAAGTGATGTGGCAAAGACTTACAACATGCCGACCGGTGTCTATGTAGCACAGGTAAAAGAGAACTCCGCCGCAGAGCAGGCTGGAATTCAGAAGGGCGATATCATTACCGCATTTGACGGCAAGGATGTCTCCTCGATGGAGGATCTGTCCTCAAAACTTCAGTATTACAAAGCAGGAACGACCGTGGATGTCACCATTCAGAGAGCTTCCAACGGACAGTATGAGGAGCAGACGCTCTCTGTCACACTGGGAAAGAAGAACTGACAGGAAAGGGGCTGACACAGAGGTTGGGATCTGATTATAAGGAACCTGCAGATGTGAAGTTCTAAAATGTAACAGGCGGCGGTAAATCTTTGAAGCAAAATTCGAGTATTTCTTCCATGCCGCGCTATGCATCAGATTCTGTGTCTCTTGCCACGCTTTGACAATACGTAGGATGTGTCCGACAAACCGCAGACAATGAGCGGATTCCCTGGTGCCGCTAGGGACACACGAGAATCCTAAAATTGTCTGCAGGTTGCGGACACATCCTGCGGAGTGCTCAAAGCTTGGAAAGACACAGATCATCGCAGATGCAAAGCGTGGCGTGGTTAGAAATACCGGATTTTGCGGTCAGATTTACCGCCGCCTGTTATATTTGGAACTTACATATGAATTTCCAAGTTATCAGATCCCTGCCTCTGCGTCAGTCCCTTTGGTCTGTCAGTCTTCTGTCTCAGTGTTCCATCTTCCAGAAGGCTGCGGAGTAAGGCGGGAGCGTACTGCCACCTCCAAAGTCGTGCGTCTCCCCGGTGAGCAGGTCAACGGCTGTGCCACAGCCTGCGTCGAAGTGCGCCGTGAAGCTTTCGGAATCTGCGTTGATGGCGACTAGCACACGCTCATTGACGCTTTTCCGCTCAAAGATGGACTGCTTATTCGTGAGCAGGACAGAGCGGAAATCGCCGTAGTTTAACGCCTCGGAAGACTTTTTCGCGGCGGCAAGGCGGCTGATGAAATCCGTGAGCGCGGTCCATTCCGGTGCGTCAAAGCAGGCGCGCAGTGCGGGATCGCCGTCCTCTTTTCGTGCTTTGGCACCCCATTCACTTCCGTAGTACACGCATGGAATGCCCGGCATGCCGAACTGCATGGCATAGATTAACGGAAGGTGCGCCTCGTTTGAGAGGATGCTTGCCACACGGGTGACGTCATGGTTGTCGACGAAGGAGAGCAGGTGCTTTCCCTTGTACAGAGTCCAGTTGTCCGGGCCGAACTGGCGCAGCAGAGAGTGATTGATCTCGAACATGTTCATGGAGTTAAAACTGGAATACAGTCCCTTGTAGCACTCATAGTTTGTCACGGAGTGCAGCATGGCGTCGTTCATGATCTGGTTGTAATCGCCGTGTACGACCTCGCCGACCAGGAAGAAATCTGGCTTTAAGGTGTCACAGTAGGCGCGCAGCCTTCGGATAAAATCATGGTCGAGGCAGTAAGCCACATCCAGCCGCAGTCCGTCGATGTCAAACTCATCTATCCAGCCCTTGATGCAGGAAAAGAGGTGTGCGATGACATCCTCGTTGTGCAGATTCAGCTTTACGAGATCATAATTTCCTTCCCAGCCCTCGTACCACAGCCCGTCGTTATAATTGGAATTCCCGTCAAAACTGATATGAAACCAGTCCTTGTAGGGAGAGTCCCATCTCTTCTCTAAAACGTCTTGAAATGCCCAGAAACCGCGGCCGACGTGATTGAAGACACCGTCTAAGACGACTTTGATGCCGGCGGCGTGGAGATTGTCACACACTTCCTTAAAATCCGCGTTGGTGCCAAGCCGTGTGTCGATCTTTGTGTAATCTCTGGTATTGTATCCGTGGGTGTCCGATTCAAAGAGCGGTGAAAAATATACGGCGTTTGCGCCAAGCTTTTGAATATGGGGAATCCAGTCGGTTACCTTTTGGATGCGGTGAGTGAGAATTCCGTCATTTTCAAAAGGTGCGCCGCAGAATCCAAGCGGATAGATCTGATAAAATACACTTTCATATGCCCACATAATGCGTTGCCTCCTGTGATTGCTGTTTTATTTTGCTGTGCTCATGTCATGTGATTTTTTGGAGCAGGCGCGCTGTGCGGTGATCACGGTATCACGCAGACCGCCCCGTTCCAATGCGGCGACAGCCTCGATCGTCGTTCCGCCCGGAGAGCACACGGCGTCTTTCAGTTCGCCGGGGTGTCTGCCGGTCTCCAATACCATTTTGGCTGCGCCGTAGACGGACTGGGCGGCAAATTTGTAAGCCTGTGCCCGCGGCATGCCGTCAGCAACGGCGGCGTCTGCCATTGCCTCGATAAACAGATAGACATAGGCAGGAGAGGAACCGGACACGCCCACAACGGCGTCGATAAGGCTTTCCGGCACGACTTCTGCTTTTCCGAAGGAGTTGAAAATCGCCTGCACTTCGGAAAGCTCGGCTTCGGTAACGTGTGCATTGACGCACAGGGCGCTCATTGCCTCGCCGACGAGGGCAGGTGTGTTTGGCATGGCGCGAACGAGCTTGATCTCTTTGCCAAACGCCTCTTCGATGGCAGCAATGGTCTTGCCAGCAGCGATGGAGACGATGATGCAGCTGCTCTTCACATGCGGGGCGATCTGCGGAATCACCTCATCAAACTTGTTCGGCTTGACGGCGAGAAACAGAATATCGCTGCGTTCGGCGACGGTCTCATTGGAGAGTGTCGTCTCGATGGAGAACCGGCTGTGAATGGTGTCAAGCGTCTCCTTGGAGTGTGCACTGGCGATCACCTGCCCTGTGGTTACCAGGGAGGCGTTTAAGATGCCGCCGATCATGGCGCTGCCCATGTTGCCGGCACCGATGAAACCAATGATTTTGTCAAACATATCAAAACCACCTTTCTATGTATTGTATGCTGATACCAGAACAGCCGGCTAAAGATAGCCGGCTGTCTTTCTATAAAATATGGTAGCGTTTTTAGAACCAAACGTCAAGTCCTGGTGTACGATGTTTAGAAATCTGTCAGATTGGCAGCTCTCTTCTCAAGGAATGCGCCCATTCCCTCTTTTTTGTCATGTGTGTCGTTGACAACACCAAAGAGGTTTGCCTCCATCTCAACGGCATTCTTGATGTCCATGTCGTAGCCGTTGTTGATTGCTGCTTTGGCAACGGAGACTGCGTAGCTTCCCTTGGAGATGATCTTTGCAGCCATAGCCTTTGCGGTAGCCATCAGATCTTCTTTTGCAACAACCTTATTTACAAGGCCGATGCGGTATGCTTCGTTGGCATCGATATTGTCACAGGTAAAGATCATTTCTTTGGCACGTCCCATACCAACCAGACGGGCAAGTCTCTGTGTACCGCCGAATCCAGGGATGATACCAAGACCGCACTCCGGCTGTCCGAAAACAGCGTTGTCGGATGCGATACGGATATCACATGCCATAGCGATCTCACATCCGCCACCGAGAGCAAAGCCGTTGACAGCCGCGATGGTAACCTGACGCATATTCATTAACTTGAAAAATGGAACAGAAGCCTTGATGCCGAATGCTCTTGCTTCCGGAGCGGTAAAGTTCACCATCTCGGAGATATCAGCGCCTGCAACGAAAGACTTGAACTCGTTGCCCTTCTTGTCCGGACCGCCGGTTAAGATGACAACCTTGACATCGTCCATAGCTTCGATCTCAGTCAGAGCCGTGTTTAACTCGTCAAGAGTCTCACTGTTTAATGCGTTAAGAGCTGCCGGTCTGGAAATGGAAAGAACAGCAGTCTGGTCAGCGATTTCCAATTTCAAATTGTTAAATTCACTCATTCTAAAACCCTCCTGAACAGTTTGATAAAAAATTAACAAATTACTAATATTAGAGTACAGCGTTTTCTAAAATTTGTCAATAGAAAACAGTATTTTCATTTGGAAAGAAAGGGGGTATAATAAGTCCTAAAATGAATACGTTACTAAGGAGTCATACATATGAGCACAAAGAGATCTTATCTGTCAAAAGTTGTTGTGGAGATGCCGGATTCCGGTATTAAGGATTTTTTCGATATTGCAAATACCATGGACGGGGCTCTGTCTCTTGGCGTCGGGGAGCCGGACTTCCAGACGCCGGAGCATGTCAGGGAGGCGGCGGTCGCCTCCATCCGGCGCGCCGAGACGAAGTACACCGACAACCGCGGTACCGTGGAGCTGCGTGCGGCGGCAGCGGAGTATCTGGAAAAGTTCGATCTGCACTATGACCGGGCGGATGAGATCCTTATTACAATGGGTGCAAGCGAGGGGATTGATCTGGCGCTGCGTACGCTGGTGGATCCGGGAGACGAAGTGCTGGTGGTTGAACCCGCCTATGTGTCCTACGTTCCCTGCGTGGAGCTGTGCGGGGGAATTCCGGTATCGATTCCGCTGCAGGCGAAGAACGGATTCCGTCTGACGGCGGAGGAACTGGAGGAAAAGATCACAGGGCGGACAAAAGTGCTTCTCATCTCTTTTCCGAATAACCCGACGGGCGCCATCATGGAAAAGGCGGATCTGGAGGCGATCCGCGAGGTGGTGCTCGCCCATGACCTCTTTGTGATTACGGACGAGATCTATGCAGAGCTCACCTACGGCAGAAAGCATGTGTCGATCGCGGCGCTGCCGGATATGTATGAGCGCTGCGTGGTTCTAAACGGTTTTTCAAAGGCGTTTGCAATGACCGGATGGCGTATGGGTATCGCGGCGGGGCCGGCGGAGGTCATTTTCCATATGAACAAGATCCATCAGTTCACGACGATGTCGGCGGGGACGACTTCACAGTATGCGGCATTGGAAGCGCTCACGAGTCCGGTGCGGGACGAGGAGATCGATGTGATGCGCCAGGAGTATGACGAGAGACGCCACCTGATGGTGGACGGATTCCGGGCGATGGGACTTAAGGTGGTTGAGCCGGAGGGAGCGTTCTATGTGTTCCCGTCGATCAAAGAGACCGGGCTCACCTCGATGGAATTCTGTAGCCGGCTTTTGCAGGAGCAGAAGGTGGCGGTGATACCGGGAGATGCCTTTGGAAGCTGCGGCGAGGGATACATCCGGTGTTCCTATGCGTATTCCAAGGATGTGATAAAGAAATGTCTGGAAAAAATTGCGGCATTTGTGGCGCAGTTTGATCTGGAACAGAATGCGTGACAGTAGAGACGGAGAAGAGAATGCTGGATAATTATCATCTGAATCAGTTGGCAGAGCCCCTACTCGTGTGGTTTTTGGATCATGCGCGGGTGCTCCCGTGGCGTGAGAGACCGGAGCCTTACCGCGTGTGGGTCTCGGAAATCATGCTGCAGCAGACCAGAGTGGAGGCGGTAAAGCCGTATTATGAGCGCTTTTTAAAAGCATTGCCGGATGTGGCAGCACTTGCAGCCTGTCCGGAGGATCAGCTGATGAAGCTCTGGGAGGGGCTTGGCTATTACAACCGCGTGAGAAATATGCAGAAGGCCGCAGTTACCGTGACGGAGGAGTATGGCGGAGTGCTCCCGGCGGATTATGGCAAGCTTCTGGAATTAAAAGGGATCGGTTCCTACACAGCGGGTGCCATCGCATCGATCGCCTATGGGATACCGGTGCCTGCGGTAGACGGAAATGTGCTGCGGATCTTGACGCGTGTGGCGGCGGACGATACCGACATCATGAAACAGTCGTTCCGCAGTGCGGTGGAAGCACAGCTGGGGGAGATGATGCAGGATCTTACGGTTCCGGAGGAGCTTAGGCGTGCCCTTCGCGATGAAAATGTTCCCGGCGCGTTCAACCAGGCGATGATGGAGCTTGGGGCGACAGTCTGTGTGCCGAACGGCGCACCTCTCTGTGAGGAATGTCCGTGGAGTAAGATGTGTCTTGCGAGAGCACAGGGGCGCATGATGGATTTTCCGGTAAAAAGCAAGGCGAAGGCACGGCGGATTGAGGAGCGCACGGTGCTTGTCATTCGGGATGGAGAAAAGGTGGCAATCCGCAAGCGCCCGAAGAAGGGGCTGCTCGCCGGGCTGTATGAACTGCCGAATCTGTCCGGTGCATTGAGCGCGGAGGAAGTCCTTTCCTATGTAAAGGAACAGCAGTTTGCTCCGCTGCGAATTGAGAAGCTTGCGGATGCAAAGCACATATTTTCCCATATCGAGTGGCGGATGAGCGGATATGCCATTCTGGTAGAGGAAGCCGGCTTTGCCGCAGAAGGGGAACCGGAGTCAGGAAATGGGCGCACCCCGGAAGAAAAAGCGGACGGGGAAGGCGGACTGATTTTTGTGGATGCCTGGGATGCGAGGGAGCGTTATGCCATTCCGTCGGCATTTTCGGCATATGCGGGTTACTTAAAAAAGGAATTTGATGAAGAAGAGAAAAGATAAAAAGGTTTGTAAAAAAGAGGGAGCCGGTGCAATGCAC
>ERZ773146.2497-NODE-2497-length-12443-cov-14.149500_pt1 | contig 12443 bp, 10 predicted proteins | sample MGYA00580847_ERZ773146 | MGnify/ENA primary metagenome ERZ773146 (study PRJEB29015, sample SAMEA2737830) | human gut metagenome | biome: human gut; feature: human-associated habitat; material: faeces | place: China | collected 2012 ...
TGGCCTGCTGACCTTATGACACAGGTTATTCCTGAGATTTATCACATTATCTGCCTTATCGCCAACAAGTGCCAGGAAGAGCTTACTGCTAAAGGTGTGCACGAGGATACAAAGGCTAAGATGCGCATTATCGACGGTAATGTTGTTCATATGGCAAGACTTGCAACATACGCATCAACATATGTAAACGGTGTTGCTGAGCTTCACACAGAAATCCTCAAGGCTGATGTACTCAAAGAGTGGTATCAGGTATATCCCGAGAGATTCCAGAACAAGACAAACGGTATTACACAGCGCCGTTGGCTCGGTCTTTGCAACCCTGAGCTTTCAGCTCTTATCACAGAGAAGGTTGGCTCAGATGCATGGCTTACAGACCTTTCACTTCTTGAAAAGCTCAATGACTGCATTGACACAAGAACAATCACAAAGTTCAACAATATCAAGAAGAAGAAGAAACAGCAGCTCGCAGACTACATCAAGAAGATGGACGGCTACGATGTAAATCCCGATTCAATCTATGATATTCAGGTTAAGAGACTTCACGAGTACAAGAGACAGCTCCTCAACGCTTTCTCAATCATGACAATCTACTTCAGATTGAAGGATAAGAAGCTTAAAAACTGGACTCCTACAACATTTATCTTCGGCGCAAAGGCTGCTCCGGGTTATGCAAGAGCAAAGGCAATCATTAAGTACATCAACGAGATTGCTAAGCTTGTAAACAACGATCCCGAAACAAAGGATCTCCTTCAGGTTTACTTCATTTCTAACTACAATGTATCTTACGCTGAGAAGATTGTTGTTGCTGCTGACCTTTCTGAGCAGACATCAACAGCAGGTCTTGAGGCATCGGGTACAGGTAACATGAAGTTCATGCTCAACGGTGCTCCTACACTCGGTACACTTGACGGTGCTAATGTTGAAATTGCTGAGTGCGCAGGAATTGAGAACGAGTACATCTTCGGCGCAAAGGTTGAGGATATCGAGAGAATGAAGAAGGAAGGCTACCATCCAAAGGCTCTTTATGACGCTAATCCTGAAATTAAGAGAGTTGTTGATACTCTTATCGACGGCACATTTGATGACGGCGGCGCTCAGGGCGAGGGCAGCTTCAAGGAACTCCATGATTCACTCCTCAAGGATTCTTCATGGCAGAAGGCTGATAACTACTTCCTCATCTATGACCTTCCTGATTATGTTGATACAAAGATCAGAGCTAACACAGAGTACGCTAACCGTAAGGAATTCGGTAAGAAGTGCCTTATCAACATTGCAAATGCAGGTAAGTTCTCATCTGACCGTACAATCCTCCAGTATGCTAAGGAAATCTGGCACACATCTTACAAGAAGTAATTTGTTAAAAGGTTTTACTTTAAATATTTGTGCGTAAAAGCATTCAAGCCTCCCGTTTGTTCGGGAGGTTTTTTGTCATTTATATAACCAAATGCAACGACGATGAGTGCAGAATTACCGTTTACAGACGGTTGTTTATGTAAAATGTTTTGCATTTCAAAATATGCATTGACAAGCACGGATATTGGGGTGTATAATCAAGTTGACAGGTAACGGGTATTATATTTTAAGGAGGCTTATTTATGAAAACAAAGATTAAATGTTTGACATCTGTATTTCTGACGATTACTATGCTTTTAAGTATAATTGTTGTTGCTCCGATTACGGTAAACGCATCGGAGGACGATGAACTTACCTATGGTGATTTTCAATACAAAATAGAAGACGATAATTCGTGTACAATTACTGACTATGACGGTATGGCATCATCTTTGTCCATTCCTTCGGCAATTAACGGTCACACGGTAAAACAAATTGATACCGGTGCATTGAGTGACAACAGAATTATTACAAGCGTTACCATTCCGAACGGAGTTACAACAATTGGATTTTCTGCTTTTAACGGCTGTATAAAACTTGAGAAAATTAAATTTTCCAGCAATCTTGATACTGTTTGTGAAAATGCATTTAATAACACAAAGTGGTTTAACAATCAGTCGAACGGTCTTGTGTATGTCGGAAAAGTAGCGTATAAGTATAAAGGCGACATGCCACGCAACACCAAAATTACTGTAAAATCCGATACAGTCAGCATTTCAGAGTCGGCTTTTAAAGATTGTGCAAATCTTACCGCCATTTTAATTCCAAGCAGTGTAAAACATATTGACAAGTACGCTTTTTATAATTGTCAGGGACTCACAAAACTTAACTTCAATGACGGCATTGAAAGAATAGAAAATGACGCTTTTGGCTCTTGTGAAAAACTTACAAGCGTTAATTTCTCGGAAACCTTGAAAAGTATCGGCGCTTTTGCTTTTGTTGAGTGTAAAAAACTTTCGGAAATAACAATTCCTCAGAGTGTTACAAGTGTGGGCGAGTATGCGTTTTCAGGTTGTGAAAATCTTGCAAGTGTTACAGTTTCGGATGATTTACCATATGTCGGCGGAAGAGCTTTTGAAAAAACAAAGTGGCTTAACAGTCAGCCTGACGGTGTGGTATATATAGGCAAGAGTGCTTACGGTTACAAAGGCGATATGCCTAAAAATACAGAATTATCCCTCAAGTCGGGCATTACCAATATCTCGGGTTATGCTTTTTATGAAGAAAAGAATCTGACAAGTGTGAAAATTCCCGAAACAGTAAACAGAATCGGTAATTGGGCATTTTTAGATTGTGAGGGACTGAAAAATGTAAATATTCCTGACGGTGTCAAACGCATTGAATCATGGACTTTTTCTAATTGTTCAAGTTTGACAAACATTACTGTTCCCGACAGCGTTACGGTTCTTGACGGACTTGCTTTCTCTTATTGCACCAATCTGAAAAATATAGAGCTTTCAAAGAATTTGACCGAAATCGGAATGGGTGCATTATCGCATTGTACAAGTCTTGAAAATATTGACATCCCCGACAGCGTGATAATTATGGATAATATAGCAATGGCAGGATGTTCGGAATTAAAGAGTGTTAATATAGGAAGCAATTTGAAAACAGTAGGCGGACAGGTATTTGCAGGATGTACTTCGCTTGAAAAGGTGAATGTCAACCTCAATAATAAAAACTATACCTCTGAAAACGGTATTTGGTATGACAAGAATAAGACTAAAATTATTCTTTATCCGTATAACAAAAAGGATTCTGCCTATACAACACCTACTTCATTAAAAGAACTATGCAATGGTTATGTCGGAAGTTACGGTATACTACTTGATAACTCAAATCTTAAAACAGTTACAATTGAGAAAAATGTAGCTAAAATAGACGATTATGCAATCGGCTTTGTTTTTGATTTTGATAATTATAAAATAAACAAGGTTAAAGATTTTACTGTTAAGGGTTACAGAGGTACTGTCGCGGAATCTTACGCTAAGAAAAACAGCTTTAACTTTGTTGCACTTGATAAAACTTTGCAGACACCGTCAATTTCAAAACTTGAAAATACTTCGGGCGGTATCAAAATAAGCTGGAATAAAGTTTCGGGTGCTTACGGTTACAGAGTTTATCAGAAAACTTCAAACGGTTGGAAACGAATTAAGGACACAACTGCAACAAGTTATACAGATTCAGCGGTAAGCGTAAATCAGACAAAAACCTACACAATGCGTTGCGTTGACAAGAACGGCAATACTGTCAGCGGTTACAACTCAAAGGGTTGGTCGAAAAAATACACTCCTGTTGCTCCGACAATTTCAAAGCTTGAAAACACTTCAGGCGGTATCAAGCTCAGTTGGAACAAAATTGCAGGAGTTTACGGTTACAGACTTTACTACAAGACCTCATCAGGCGGTTGGAAAAGGTTTAAGGATACAACTGCGACAAGTTTTACCGACTCGGGAGTAAGTCCGAACAGAACGGAAACCTACACAATCCGTTGTATTGATAAGAACGGAAATACCGTAAGCGGTTACAATTCAAAGGGTTGGTCGAAAAAATATGCACCCGTTGCACCGAAAATCACAAAGCTTACAAACACTTCAAAGGGTGTAAGCGTAACATGGGGCAAGGCTGCAGGTGTATACGGCTACAGACTTTACAGAAAATATGACGGAGGCGGTTGGACAAAGGTTAAAGACACAACAGCTGCAAGTTATACGGACTCGGGTGCAAAGAAGGGCAAGAAGGTTACATACACTCTCCGTTGCATCGACAAAAACGGCAAGACAATCAGCGGTTACAACGCAACAGGCTGGTCAATTACAAGAAAATAATATTATAAGCAACAATCCCGACAGAGCAAAATCTGTCGGGATAATTTTAGCAACATATAATGTGTCGCTTAACTAAAAAGCAATATATGATTTTATGTTGATTATTTTAAATTTATCTGTTACAATAAAGCAAAGAGTAATTATCGGTTAGGCTTTTTGAAACGGAGGTTTGATTATGAGCTATAAAGAACTTGCTATTCAGCTTATAAACAATATGCCCGATTACAAACTCGGCTACGCAATTGCATATTTGCAGGGATTGGTTGCTGATGAAAGTGCCGATGACCTGTATTGTGCAGGATTATTAGATGAATATAAAAACGATACCGAAAAAGATGATGTCGTCAGCTTTGAAGAGGCGGCAAAGATGTGTGGAGTCGATATAGATGAAATACAGGATTGAATTTGAAAAGAAAGCTGTAAAGTTTATCTCAAAACAGCCCAAGCCCCAAAAAGAACGCTTATTTAAGGCAATTTATAAATTGCCCGAATCCGGTGACATAAAAGTCATGCAGGGTGAAAGCGGATTTTTTATACTCCGTGTTGGTGATTACAGGGTTATCTATACAGTGAACGACAATATTCTGACGATCCGAATTGTAGCGGTCGGAAATCGTGGCGATATTTACAAGTGAATATTACTAAAAAATACGGCAGACTTGTGAGTAAGTCTGCCGTTTGTTGTTCTGTTAAAATTATAAATCAAAATCAACGGATTACATAATCGAGTTGATGAGACCGCCCTTTTTGATGATGTTCTGAATGAACTCAGGGAACGGCTCAGCCTGATATGTTTTGCCTGTTGTTTCGTTGGTGATGACGCCTGTGTCAAAGTTTACGGAAACTGTGTCGCCCTCTTTGATATCCTTTGCCGCCTCGTCACATTCAAGAATCGGAAGACCGATGTTGATTGAGTTACGATAGAAAATTCTTGCAAAGGTTGATGCGATTACACATGAAATTCCGCTTGCCTTGATTGCGATTGGTGCGTGTTCACGGGAAGAACCGCAGCCAAAGTTCTTTTCGGCAACCATAATGTCACCCTCTTTAACCTTGTTTACGAAATCTGCGTCAATGTCCTCCATGCAGTGAGCCGCAAGCTCCTTGTGAGATGCGGTGTTAAGGTAGCGAGCAGGGATAATTACATCGGTATCCACATTGTCGCCGAACTTGTGTACAGTACCTTTTGCGTTCATTGTTTGTTACCTGCCTTTCTTATACCTTTTCGGGGTCAATGATGTAGCCTGCGACAGCACTTGCGGCGGCAACAGCCGGACTTGCAAGATAAACTTCGCTGTCAACATGACCCATTCTGCCGACAAAGTTACGGTTAGTTGTTGAGATTGCTCTTTCGCCTGCGGCAAGAATACCCATATGACCGCCAAGACACGGACCGCAGGTCGGTGTTGAAACAACTGCGCCTGCCTCAATGAAGATATCAAAAAGACCTTCGTGCATAGCGTCAAGCCAAATCTGTTGTGTGCCGGGGAAGATGATGCAACGAACATTCTTTGCAATCTTCTTGCCCTTGAGAATGTTTGCGGCGGCACGCAGGTCTGAAATTCTGCCGTTTGTGCATGAACCGATTACGCACTGGTCAATCTTAACTTCTTTTTCGCCGATTTCATCAACTGTTCTTGTATTTTCGGGAAGATGCGGGAATGCAACTGTCGGACGGAGAGCTGAAAGGTCGATTGTGTACTCCTCGTCATAAACAGCGTCCTCGTCTGCCGTGTATTCGACAGGAGTACCCTGATATCTGCCGTTGCAGTATTCACGGGTGATGTCGTCAACAGGGAAAATACCGTTCTTTGCGCCTGCCTCAATTGCCATGTTTGCAATGCAAAGTCTGTCATCAATGTTGAGGTATTTAAGACCTTCGCCCGTGAATTCCATTGATTTGTAAAGTGCGCCGTCAACGCCGATTTTGCCGATGATGTGGAGAATGACATCCTTACCGCTTACAAAGCCCTGTGGCTTGCCTACGATGTTGAATTTGATAGCTGACGGAACCTTGAACCAAGCCTTACCGCTGATCATGCCGGCAGCCATATCTGTTGAGCCGACACCTGTTGAGAATGCGCCGAGTGCGCCGTATGTACAGGTGTGTGAGTCAGCACCGATGCAAAGACAGCCCGGTCCTACAAGTCCCTGTTCGGGGAGAAGTGCGTGTTCAATACCCATCTGACCTACATCTCTGTAGTTTTTGATATCATATTTGTCTGCAAATGTGCGAACCTGTTTAACCTGTGTTGCTGCCTTGATATCTTTATTAGGTGTAAAGTGGTCCATAATCATTGCGATTTTTGTGTTGTCAAATACTGAGGTAGCGCCGTTTTCCTCGAATACATTAATGGCTACGGGAGATGTTACATCGTTACCGAGAACCATATCGAGCTTTGCCTCAATAAGCTGACCTGCCTTGACTTCGCTGAGTCCTGCGTGAGCCGCAAGAATCTTCTGCGACATAGTCATACCCATAATAAATCACTCCTTTTCTTTTAAGATAATTATTGCATACACCTTGCAAAAAGATTGTAAACTATGTTACAATTAAGGAAATAAATCGGATTATTAGGGCGGTGAATTATGGAACACACGATTAATGCCTGCGGACACGCAAACAGCACTGTTCATGAGAATATGCAGTCGCTGATTGAACAGTCGGGGAGCGTCAGAAAATACGCAAAAGATGAGATAATCTATCTTCAGGGCGACACGGCGCAAAGCTTTTGCTACATCAAAAAGGGCAGTGTAAAGGTGTATATGAATTCCGTTGACGGCAACGAGAAAACTCTCAACACGGCAAGACACGGCGAGATTATCGGTGAGGGTGCTTTTTTTGACAAAAAGCCGAGAGTCAGTTCCGCCAAGGCACTTACAAATACCGAAGTTATAATGATTGACAAAAAGCGATTGACCGACATTATCGCACAGCACCCTACGCTTGCGTTTGAATTGCTTGAAATTCTTGCCAACAGAATAAGACTTTTGTCATCACAGCTTGACTCAATGACCTTTATGCAGGCAGACGCCCGTATTGCAGGGCTCGTGCTTGAAAGCGAACATGACGGCATTGTTGCAATTACGCATGAAGAAATTGCCAACACGGTAGGTGTATCGAGGGTAACGGTCAGCAAAACTCTGAGCAGATTTGCAAAATCGGGATACATTTCTACCGAGTACCGAAGAATACTTATAAAGAGTAGAGAAGGTCTTGAAAAGCTTGTGAATGAAAGTTGATTGGCTGTGGTTTACAAAAGTATATAAATAGGTTAGAATACAGATAAGAACAGGGATTTTACACATATTAAGGACAGGGGGAGTATTTGTGAAAAAATTAATACCCGTTTTGGCGATGATTATGCTTGTGCCGTTTGTGATTTGCTCATGCTTTGTACAACAAGCCAAGAGCATGAAATTAAGCTATGAAGAAATTGAATTTCGTGTGGGCGATACTAAGCATATTTCGGTAACAATTGAACCCGAGGGTGCGGATGCGGGAAAAATAAGCTGGTCATCTTCGGACAATAAAATTGTGACCGTTGATGACGGAACAATCACAGGCAAATCAAAGGGAACAGCCGTTGTGACGGCAGAGAGCGAAAGCGGACTTAAAAAACTTTGCAATGTGACCGTTCTTGACAAAGAGATTGAAAGCGTGACTCTGAGCGAGAGCTCAACTTCCGTAAAACAGGGAGGTAAAATTCAGCTTGAGGCAAAGGTTAAACCTGTTGACGCTCCGTCCGACAACCTTGTGTGGTCGTCATCGGATCCGAAGGTCGCAAGTGTTGACGGCAACGGCATGGTTCTTGGTGAAAGCGAAGGCGTTGTAACAATCACCTGCGAATCCGCAAACGGCAAAAAGGCAACCTGCACCGTTACCGTAAAGGGCAACAATATGAATCCGACCGTATCGGTAACCGAAAGTTACACAAAATCAACAGAGCCTACAAAGAGTGATGATGCTAAGAAGCATGAAGGTTCAAACAGTTCTTTGTCAAAATCAGACGAAAACCGTAACGACGGTTTTATATTTCCGCATTCGTCACAAAGAAAACTTACTGTAGATGAAGTTACGGGACTCGGCGGAGATGTTGCACAGGATGCAATCAATGAAATCTATGCCCGTCACGGATATGTTTTCAAAACAAAATCAATTCAGAAATACTATGAGAGCCGGAGCTGGTATCACAAAAACTACAATTTCAGCGAAAGCGACCTTTCGGAGATTGAGTCGTATAATATAGGCTTGCTCCGCAAATACAACTGATAAGGGATAATATTATGAAGTTTGAAATGAATCTTAAAATTGAAAAACCGAGATATTTTACCGTATCCGACATAACCTATGCACAGGTTGACGCATGGTTCGGACACACCACAAGAGACTTGAAACTCGACTTGATTTATCCAAAATTAAAAAACAAAAAATACCCGTGTATTGTGTGGTTTTGCGGTGGCGGTTGGATAAGACTGGATAAGTCTGCCCATTTTGCTTATCTTGCAAAGTTGGCACTCGAGGGCTTTGCGGTTGCAAGTGTTGAATATCGCACAAGCAATGAAGGGGCATATCCGATGCCGTTGGAGGATGTAAAAGCGGCTATTCGCTACATCAAGGCTCACGCAGACCGTTATAATATAGATGAAAACAAAATCGGTGTTGCAGGCGAATCCGCAGGAGGCTATCTTGCTGCCATGTGCGCTTTAGATAACGATAAGGCTCTTGATGTCGGAAATTATCTTGACTGTTCAAGCGAGGTACAGGCTTGCTGTGCCTTTTATCCGCCGACAGATGTTTCAACATTTCCATATGAATCGCCGTTAACTTCGGCGGCAAGTATGGAGTCGCTCATGCTCGGAATGAATATTGCACTCAATAAGGAAAAGGCAATGAAGTGTTGCCCCGTTTCGTATGTAACCCCGTCAGCACCGCCGTTTATGATTTTTCACGGAACAGACGATACCACCGTTCCTTTTTCGCAAAGTGCCGAATTGCACGATTTGCTTGAGAAAAACGGTTGCGATGTCACATTGGTTGCAATTAACGGAGCGGAACACGCCGACATATTTTTTGCACAGGAAAAGCTGTGGGATATGGTGGCGAAATTTTTCAAGGATAAACTTTATCAATAGGAAACGGCTGTATGCCGTATGCAAAAAGGCTCAGAACCTGTACAAAGTTCTGAGCCTTTAAAATTTTATCTGTTGAGAAGTTTCTTTTTATACTGCGCCGGTGTGAGACCGTAGACTTTTTTGCACTGTGTGATGAATGACTTTACATTTGCAAAGCCGTTTTCAAGTGCAGCGGCAGAAACCGTCGAGTTCTTATCAAGCATATCGTTGATTGCATTTTCAAGTCGGAGGTTTGCAAGATACTCCGAAAAGCTCACACGGGTGATGCTTTTGAAGTACTTTGAAAAATAAGACGGAGAAAGATTCACAACCGATGAAATCTCGTTAAGAGGAATTTCACGCTTGTAGTTTTCGTTAATATATGCAATTGCTGTTTTTGCATATGAAAAATCTCTGCGCGGAATAATCGGATTGTTGGTCGCTCTCTTAAAGCAGGTGCAATTCTTCAAGAGCAGATAGTAAATCTTATTGACATGAGCAATTTGAAGAAGTGTGCTGTACTCATCATTGGGATTTGTTTCGGCAATTTCCTGAAGAACTTCAATAAGCTTCTGCTTCGTTTGAGGAGAAACAGAAAGGTCAAAAACAACGCTGTCAATTGACTTGCAGAACATCCGCATATATTCAAACGAAAGCTGAATGCACACAAGGCGGACGCTTGTTCCGACAACAGGCCGAACAAGGTGAACATCTTCACTGTTGAAAAGAATAAAATCCCCCTCGTTTACAAGCGTTGTTTCGCCGTTTCTCGGACATTCTGCCTGACCTTCAATCACATAGACAAGCTCAGGCTCTCTGTGCCAATGAAGTTCAGTCTTGTGTGTTTCTGACGAAAGGTTAAGATACATAACCTTTGCAGGTGTGTTTTGGTCATAATTTATTATTTCGTATTTATAGTTCAAAATGTTTCACTCCGAATCACCTATTGTCAAAAATGCAAAATTATTGTATAATAACATAATTATAGCGTGAAAAAGCACGAAAATCTATATAGATATGTTATGATATTATGGACAAATGTTGTATTTGAGGCGATTATATGGAACAAAATAGTAATTACAGAGTACTGTCAAATGTTTGTGTTTCATGCGGTGTGAGGATTCCTGATATTGATTTTGAAATCAAACCCGCAATGCGTGAAACCTACGGTCTGTTTCTTGTTACGGCAGGCAAGGGAATTTTTATTATAGATGGCATCGAATATCCCGTGAAAAGGGGTAATTCGGTCATGCTTTTTCCGTATTCAAGCATAAGCGTCAAGATCTATCCGAATATTATGTTTGAATACAAATGGGTTGAACTCACGGGGTTTGAAATTGCCGTAATGATAAGCCGAACCAATTTTTCAAAAAGCCGTCCTGTTGCCCCCGAAATTCCCGTTGAAAGTCTTTTTCAATATTTTGATGTCTGTGATGACAACAGCGACACGGTTTATGCCGCCTGTCGCACAAACGGCAAGGTGCTTATTCTGCTGTCATACTATATTCAGTATTATCCGAGTCGGAAATCAACCGAAACCGACTACATTATGCAGGCGAGAGATTATATAGAAAGAAACTTTCGGCAGGTTTCATGCACGGTTAAAAGCGTTGCCGACAAAGTCCAGATTGACCGCACTTACCTTTACAGACTATTTAAGGAAGAAACGGGATTTTCGGTTATCGAGTACATCAACAACTGCCGAATCGGCAGAGCCTGCACAATGCTTAACAACACGAATGTTCAGATTAAGGATGTCGCCCTCTCGGTAGGCTTTTCCGATCAGTTATACTTTTCAAAGGTTTTCAGAAAGCTGAAAGGAATCACCCCTACGGAGTACCGCAAAAAGCACGCAAATGAAAAAGACGCTTAAAACTTAAATCCTCGCAATTTGACTTGTTTTGCATAAAAACATTTATGCCCGAGCGTAATATAGCTACCATTTGAACAATTCCGTTGTTTTGACATAATAAAAACCGTGTGCCACTACGGTGTTACAGAAACTTTGCAACATTTATATAAGGATGTATAAACCGCAAAAGTCACATAACCGAAAACAATGACGGTTATGTGACTTATTGTTTTTGTAAGGCTGTTTTTTCACGGTTCTTTTTTGCTGAAAAGACATTAAAAACGGCTGTTTAAAGCGATAAAATTCTCTATGGGAAAGTGGTTACAAAACAGTAACAAATCGGTAACGAAACGGTAAAAGTGAATTTCTTGCAAATTGCATATAAATTTGCAGGATAATTCCCGATAGGAAACAAGATTATATTGCAAAAATAGAAAATAAAGGCGAAAGTCTTGTGGAATTGCACAAAAAATTTACTTTTGATTGGTTTGACATTCACAAAACACAGTCCTATAATGTGTGCCTGTAAAGAGCAAGACGGCTCTTTAGTGAAGGTTTATGAATTAAATATGCAATTTTCCATGCAAAATCAACCCTGAGAAAATTGCAAGTCAGGAGAAATTTATTATGCAGAAAAAGAAAGAGAACTTTCGTCCCCTGCGTTCCGTAACGACTTTTGCACTTGCAGCTGCAATTATTACAGGTTCGATTTACACGGTAGCTGCTGCCGTGAACTACAGTGCAGAAACAGAACATGCTGTAACATCAGACGGTGTTGAGCTTGCAAACGGCGATATCGTTTATGCAGGACTTGATGAAAACGGATTTACATACGGCATGATTAGGGCTGTTGAAATCAGCGTTGACTATAACGGCGATGTTCAGACAGTCAGCCTTGCAAAAGGTACGGTTGCCGATGTGCTTGAAAGAACAGGCATCACTCCCGCATATAATGAGGTGGTTGAGCCGTCACTTTCAACTCCGGTTTCGGATAATCTCGTTGTTAAGGTTTACAAGGGCAAAAAGCTTTCAATTACGGCTGACGGCAAAACCGACATTGTTTATGTTCCGAACGGCAATGTTTGCGATGTCCTCAATCAGCTTGGCTACAAGCTTTCCGATGACGATATTCTCAGCGTTGACAAGGACAGCAACATTGAGGACGCAGACAGCATCACAATCAAGCGTGTGACCTATAGGAACGAAACCGAAACTCAGTCGGTTGATTTTGAAACCGTTAAGAAAAATTCAAAAGA